>ENA-UOVV01000219-UOVV01000219.1-compost-metagenome-genome-assembly--contig:-NODE-219-length-83543-cov-107.338049_pt1 | contig 83543 bp, 43 predicted proteins | sample MGYA00238155_ERZ761577 | MGnify/ENA primary metagenome ERZ761577 (study PRJEB28898, sample SAMN06268775) | compost metagenome | isolation source: Emeryville, CA | place: USA:Emeryville, CA | collected... | reverse complement strand
TCGACGGATTTGCCGAAGGCGACGCTGCCGAGAGCGAGGCCGGCGAGAGCAATGAGGAGAGTTTTCGATTTCATGGAACCAGGATGCTTTGAGATTAGAACGAGAGTTGGAGACGGCTGATGAAGGCGGTTTCATCATTGCTGATGAGCGCGTTGGCGGCGGGGGTGGCGCCCGCCGTGACGCCAAATTCGTTGCGGAAGAGGTCGAAGTTGGCGCGAACGCTGCGCGACAGATACCAGTTCAGGCCGAGGCCATAGGTGGTAATCGCCGACGCGGCGGTGTTCGGGTTGGCGAGGCGCAGGTTCGCCGGACCGGTGAAGACAGTGTCGTCGATATCCACGCCGGCGATACGGCCGACGATTTCGAACGCGCCCCAGGTGCCCGCGGAGGGATTGAAGACCGTCTTCGGCGTCACGCCGCGATAGGACGAATCCTCACCGGTGAGCACGTAGCCGAAGGACAGGTTGTAGCCGTGGTTCTTCACGTCGGCGATGCGACCGGTGCCGCCGCGCTGCACTTCGATCGAGGAGACAATGTATTCGGCGAGCAGACCGAACGGGCCGCGGTAGAAGTAGGCTTGGGGCGAAATCGTGAGACCCCGCCCGGCCGCCGCGACGCTCGAGTCATACGAGAAGAACGTCTGCTGACCGTCGGTGCGGTAGCTGGCGGCGCGGCCGCTCGTGGTCTCGAAATCGCCGATGCTGGCGGCGATACCGACGCCGAGACCGTTGAACGCGGACTCCTTGTCGTTCGCAAACGGCGTGGCAAATAGACGCGCCGCGAGGAGCTTGTTGTTGTCGAAATCCGCGGAGCCGGTGACGTTGTTGCCGCCATCCGGCACGCCGTTGAGCACGGCAAACGTGTAGTTCAGGCGCTTGTCGAGGACGTCACCCGAGATCTGGATGCCGACGTCGCGATTCGGCGTGAGACCGGTCGCGACGGAGCGCTCGTTGAAGAACGCGACCGGATCGGACTGAAGTTGCTCGAGGCCGACAGGCGTCTTGAACTTGCCGACGCGCACCTGGAAGTTCGGCGAGAAGCCCGCGTTCACGTAGGCGTCGAGAATCTGGATCGTGCCACCGAACTCGGGCTGAACGACGTAGGAGAAGTTCTTGGCGAACTTGCCTTCGAAGATCAGACGGGCGCGGCGCAGGACAAACGTGTCGTTGGGATTGTTGGCCGAATCGTAGGCGCGGAAATCGCCCTGGACCAAGCCGCGGAGGCGAAGCGAGTTCGCGCCGTCGGCGGAAGCGATCTCGATGCGGCCATCGCTGGTGGTGATTTTCGGCGCAGCCTTGGCGGCGGCGGCCGTTTCCTCGTCCTTGAGCTCTTGCTTGCGCTCGAGGACGCGGAGTTTCTGGTCAAGCTGCCGGATCTGCTCCCGGAGGGCTTGGATTTCGTCGTCGCGCGACGGCGTTTGGGCCTGCACGGCGGAGGCGCCGACGGCGAGGATGAGAGCGGCCCGGAGGGCCGGACGGAAGGCTTTCATTAATGACGGAGGTGTTTGATTCAGGAGCACTCCAGTCGTCTGGTGGTCGTCCCGGCTGATGGATGGACTTGCTTGGTGGCGACTCCGGCGGAAACCGGTCGACGCGGGGAAAACGAGAATTACTCGGCGTGCGGATCGCGGCCGGCGGGCAAACGGGTTTTTTCAGTGCGCTCGATCTGGGTCACGCGACCGTCGTGGACGACGAGTTGCACGACACCATAACGGAGGCCTTCGACCTTTTCCCGCACGAGGGCGATCCACTCGGGCAACGCGCCGGCGGAGCTTGGGTTGGTATCAGAGGCGGTGGTGGGCATGACTGAGCGGAGATCAAATCGTGTAATCACCGAGAATCTGGTGGAGCACGCCGTCCGCCTCGGTGAGCTGCGACGGCTTGTGGCGCTGGGCGAGTTTGCGAGCGAAGCGCGCGGGCACGCGATTGGGCACGTGATTCGCGGCGTCCGCCTCGGGTGAAAACGGAAGCGGGAGATTGTCGCGGCGAAGCTTGCGCAACGTGATCTCGACGACGTCCGCGAGCGTGTAGCGGTCGAGGATGTTCGCGATGGCGTTGCGCACATCCAGCATCAGCATCCGCAGCCCGCAGTGCGTCTCGTCCGGACACGTGCAGGGCGTGTAAGCGGTTTGGGAAACGCAACCGATCGGCGCCAGCGGTCCGTCGATATGCCGGACGACCTGTCCTATAGGAATCTCGCGAGCGGGCTTCGCGAGGCGGTATCCACCGAACTTTCCCCGCACGCTCGTCACCAGCCCCTCCTCCTTGAGCGATTGCATGATGTGCTCGAGAAATTTGACAGGAAGCTGCTCGTTGTCGGCGAGTTCTGAAACTTGGACGAGCTTCCGTCCCACCTCCGCGGCAATACCGAGGCTGATGAGGGAGCGGAGAGCGTATTCGCCCTTCTTCGAGAGTTTCATAATCGAATGTAGATTGGTTCAGTAGGAATTAGTGCAAGCCTAAGTTTTCAAATTTCGGAATATTTTTTCATCTCGCCCCATCCCCGGCCGCCCAACCGCCGTGCGTTTCTTGAAAATACAGCTTCGTTCATCCCCATGAATTCCCGCCCCATGGTCACCGGTCTCCGCGACGGTTTCGGTTCACAAGATGACCCCCCGACTCACTGCCTTTCCCCACGTCGCCATTCTTCTCTGCGCCGCTACTTTTGCGACTCACCTCGCCCATTCGGGCGAACCCGATGCCGAAACCCTGCGCGCCGGCCGCACTTTGATCGAGACCTCCGTCTACTCGCCTGAGGAAGATCAGGAGCTCCTCGCCGCGTTTGCCGACCTCCGCGTCTCTGATGTCAGCGACGGCATGGACGTCGCCGGCTTGAAAAACGTCGGCCTCGTCGATCCCGCCATCGCTCCGCTCTGGCGCGACACCAAGGAATTCAAACACCGCGTCGTCGGCATCGCCGTCACCGCGCGCTACGTTCCCACCCAGCAACCGCCCGCACCCGAAGGCGCCGCGCAACAGTTCAACCAATGGATGGTGAGCTGGTATCGCAACCGCTCCTCCGAAGCTTTCCAAAAAGTTCTTCGTCCCGGCTCCGTATTGATGATCGAAGACGCTCCCGGGGCCGACGTCGGTTCGGTCGGTTCCAACAACATCATGGCGTGGCAGCTCGCCGGCTGCGTGGGCGTTGTTACCAGCGGCGGTGCGCGCGATACCGACGAAATCATCGCGCAGGAAGTTCCGCTCTACTACCGCCAGCCCGCGCGCGGCATTCGCGCCGGTCGCAACGACCTCGAGTCCGTCAACCGCCCCGTCGTCATCGGCGGCGTGCTCGTCAACCCCGGCGATGTCATCGTCGCCGACGGCGACGGCGTGATCGTCGTCCCACGCGCCAAGGCCAAGATGGTCGCCGACTACGCGCGCTACACGCTCAACTGGGACAAGAACGCGCGCAAAAAACTCTACGAACGCTCCGGCCGCTCGATCGACGCATCCGTAAAGTAACTACACGCGCCACCCATGACGCCTCGCGCCGCCCTCCCCTTCGCCGCGCTCGTTGGCGCGTGCCTCGTCCTCGCCGATTCCGCCAGCGCCGCTCCGCTTCGCATCCATCCCGACAATCCTCGTTGGATCACCAACGACAGCGGCCGCCCGCTCTTTCTCGCCGGCTCGCACACGTGGGCCACCGTGCAGGAGCGCCAGCTCCCCGAAACGCCACACTTCGACTACGACGCGTGGCTGGATTTCATGACGCGCCACGGTCACAACTTCCTCCGCGTCTGGGTCTGGGAACACGCGTCGTGGATGCAGTTCACCGAGCAAAAAGTGCGCTACTCGCCCACGCTCTACGAGCGCACGGGTCCGGGCAAAGCCCTCGACGGCGAACCGAAGTTCGACCTCACCCGTTTCAACGACGCCTATTTCTCCCGCCTCCGCGAACGCGTCCTCCGCGCCAACGAGCGCGGCATCTACGTTTCCGTGATGTTTTTCCAAGGCTTCAGCCTCGACAAAACCGGCGGCAAACCCGGCCTGCACAAAGCCTACAACGGCCACCCCTATCACCGCGCCAACAACATCAACGGAATCGACGGCGATCCCAACGGCAGCGGCACCGGCCTGCAGGTCCACACGCTCGACAACCCGGCCGTGCTCAAAGTCCAGGAAGCCTACGTCCGGAAGATGATCGACACGCTCAACGACATCGACGGGCTCGTCTGGGAAATCGGCAACGAACTCCACGAAAACGCCGTCGACTTCCAATACTACTGGATCGACTTCATCAAAGCCTACGAGCGCACCAAACCGAAACAGCACCTCGTCGGCCTCACCGGCGCACACGTGACGAACCAGAAGCTCTTCGCGAGCAACGCCGACTGGATCGCGCCCGAAAAACAGGATGGCTATCACCACGACATCCCCGACGTCGAAGGCCGCAAGGTCGTGATCATCGACACCGATCACATCGAATGGCTGAAGTCGCGCGAAGACCCGACGCTCCCTTGGCGAGCCCTGATGCGCGGTGTGAATTTCATCTACATGGACACCTACAAGGACGCGCGCTTCGGCTCGCCTCCCGAGCCCAATCCCGCAGAAGCCGAAATCCGTCGCCAAATGGGTTTCGCCGCACGCTTCTCGCGTCGGATTGATCTAGTGCGCTGCTCCCCGCACCGCGAACTCGCCTCGAGCGAACATTGTCTCGCGCATCCAGGTCACGAATACGCCGCGTTCGTCCGCGCCGGAGAAACGCTCCAACTCGACCTCAGCGCCGCCGACGGCGTCGAGTTCCGCGTCACGTGGTTCAATTGCCAAACCGGCGAATCGCACCCCGGAGAGAACATCACCGCCCGCGCCGATCTCACTCTCGAGAATCCCCTCCCTTCACACGCCGCCGTCCATCTCCAGCGCAACGAGAAAAGATAGAGCGAGTTATCCCCACCGAGCCGTGGTCCCCCTACCACCCGCGCGGCTCCAAAATCTCCTTCTTCAAACTCGGCACATACTCCCCATACCGAGGATGCGGCACTCCGGCCGTTTCATCAATCTCCCCAACCCGCTCCTTCAAACCCGCCGCCTTCTCTCCGAGCTGATCGATCGCCTCCAGCGCGCTCAGCGCCGCGAATACCCCAACGTCACGCGGATCCGCGTGCTCACCCAGCACCGCCAGCGCAGCCTCACTCGAACTTTCACCGTATTGCGCCAGCGCACGCGCCGCCGCCACGCGCACAAACGGAGACGCATCTTTCAGCAACTCATTCAAACCGTCTTCCGCCCCTCGCACCGCCGTTTCGCCGCGCATCAGAAATCCCAATACCGCCCACGTGCGCACCGCGCTGTCATCGTCGCGCAGTAGCTTTCGCAACGCATCGACGTCCCCCACATTCAATCCCACCGCCAAATCCGCCGCCGCCAAGACGCGCTGGAGCGGATACACCTCGCGGTTCCTCGCCATGTCGTAAGGCGAACCTCCGCGCGACCGCGCCACCATCTCACCTTCCGGCAGCAGGCACACATCGCGCACGTCTTCCAGGTGGGTATAAAGCGCCGCGCGCAGCCGCTCCTTGATCGCTCGATGCTCCGCCGACTCCGCGAGATTCCGCACCTCGTCCGGATCCGCGTCCAAGTCGTAAAGCTCTTCCGGCGCCCGCGGCGTCCGCCAGAACGCCGACTGCGCTGCATTCGTTTTTCCCGCCTCGAATTGCTCGCGCCACACGCGCGTGGTGGGTGTTTCGAACTGATACGCGATGAACGGCCCCTGCGGCGTATCCAGACGAAAATTACGCAGATAAACATACCGCCCGTCCGTCACGCTGCGCACCTCGTCCGCGCGCTCGTCCATCCTCCCGCGCGCACCGAACAAATAGTTCGCACGCTCCTCCGCCCATTGCCCCGCAAACGCCCGCCCTTGCATCCACTCCGGCGGACGCACCCCCGCCAGACTCAACACCGTCGGCGCCAAATCCACGAAGCTCACCAAACGGTCAGACCGACCACCCCGCTGATACTCCGCCGGCGCGAGATGCCGCCACTTCGGCGGGAAATACACCACCAGCGGCACGCGCAGCCCCGAATTCCCCGGCCAGCGTTTGCTCCGCGGCATCCCGCTGCCGTGATCTCCGTAGTAAAACACGATCGTGTCCTCCGCCAGCCCCGCCTCCTCCAATTCTCGCAGCCGCGCTCCCGCATCCGCATCCGCCGCGCTCACCTGGTCGTAATACTGCGCCCAGTCGCGCCGCACTTCGGGCAAATCCGGATGATACGCCGGCACGCGCACCTTCGCGGGGTCCGTGACGAGTTCGTGCGGACGCACCCGAATCTGCGACTCGTGGCTCTTCATCGAATTGAACACCGCGAAAAACGGCTGCCCCGGGCCTCGTTTCCGCCAGTGCGCCTCCCTCGACGATTCGTCCCACGTGCGTTCCGTCTTCGGCAGATTGTAATCCTCCTTTTCGTTATTCGAGCAGTAGTAGCCCGCCTCGCGCAGCAGCTCGGAAAACATCTTCGTTCCCTTCGGCATCGGCACCATCGAACGCATGTGCATCCCTCCCGTGCTATGCGCATACATGCCGCTGATGATCGCCGTGCGCGCCGGCGCGCACACGGGATGCACCGCCCACACCCGCGTGAAAATCATCCCTTTCTTTGCCAGCGCATCGACATTCGGTGTTCGCGCGAGCGCATCCCCGTAGCATCCCATCTCGGGCCCGTGATCCTCACTCGTGAGCCAAAGCATATTCGGCCGCTCCGCCGCCGCCGCCGTCCACGCCACCAGATTCGCAAAAACCAGAATCAATCTGCGCATAAAATATCCAAGCCCCTCACCACGCCTCGTTCGTGTTCATCCGTGGTTAACAAGGTCACTTCCCCTCCGGATTGATCGCCTCCTCCACCACCAACGCCGCGGGAAAATCCGCCGCTTCCGCTCCGCCGCGCGTCTTCAGCCGCTTGTTCAGGAAACCGCCCATGGGCGCGTTCAACGGGATCTCCATCCCACCCAACTCGTCCATCATCTCGTAAAGCCGCTTCTCCATGTCCACCGCGACACTCCGATACTCCGCCTCGTAAAGCAGGTTCTTCGTTTCTCCCGGATCGGTCGCCAAGTCATACAACTCATCCGCGTCCCACAGTCCGTAATAGGTGATGTATTTGAAGCGCTCACCGCGCAGCGCGAACACCGTCGGCGACTGTGGGAAATTCTTTTCCCAGTAATACACGTAGAGAAACTCTTTCCGCCACGGCAGCTCGCGCCCTTGCGCCAGCCCGAGAAAACTCTGCCCGTCCATGTGCGGCGGCGTCGCGACTCCGCATGCTTCCAAAATCGTCGGCGCAACGTCGATGTTCGCCACGACTTCCTCCACCACCTTCCCGCCTGCGAACAGCGCCGGGCACTGCATCACCATCGGCACGCGGATCGAGGTCTCATACGCCACGCGTTTGTCGATCAACCCGTGCTCGCCGAACATGAATCCATTGTCGCCCATGTAGATCACCAGCGTGTCCTCATACACGCCCATCTTCTTCAACTGCTCCATCACCCGCCCGATGCTCTCATCCACGGCGCTCAGCGTCTCGCAGTAGCGTTTGTAGTAACGCTCGATGTCCAACTCGCTGTGATACGGGAAGTCCACGCCGTGCCAGCTATTCCGCTGGTCCACCACCCACCGCGGGCGGTTCGTCTCCGGCGGCGGCACCGCCTCCGACTTCGGCCGCTCGAAGGGCAGATCCTGCAACATCCCTTCGTGCCGCTCCGCCGGCGTGAAGTTCGCGTGCACCGCCTTGTGCGACAAATACAGGAAGAACGGCTTCTCCGCCGGCTTCTGCTGCGCGAGCCACTCGAGCGCGTAATCCGTCAGCTCGTCCGTAATGTAGCCTTTTTGCCGCACGCGACGCCCGTCCACATTCAACGTGTAATCTGGAGTCGGCGGCAGATACTCGCCCTGCCCGCGAAAACTCACCCAGTGATCGAATCCCGGCCGCGGCTCGTCCGAGTCCCCACCCATGTGCCACTTTCCGATGAACGCCGTCGCGTAGCCCGCGCGCTGCAAATACTGCGGGAAGTAAACCGTCCCCGCCGGAATCGGACGGTTGTTGTCGATCACGCGATGCCGAAACGTGTAAAGCCCCGTCAAAATCGACGCCCGGCTCGGCGAACACAGCGAGGTCGTCACGAGCGCGTTCTTCAGATGCACACCGTTCCGCGCCATCGCGTCCATCTGCGGCGTCCGCGCAAACGGATGCCCCATGAAACTCATCGCATCGTAGCGATGATCATCGCTCAGAATAAAAACGACATTCCGCGGCTTCGCGTTGGGTATCCGCGCCGGCACAACGTCAGTCGGGACCGGGACAACCCCGAAAGCACTCACCGCTGTCAGAACAAGAGAGAATAGGGAACGCATCGTCGACCAAGGGCTAGCGCCGAACGAATTCAAACCCGCCCCGACTTCAATCGGCAGCCCGCATTCGTTCATCAGGTTGAAGCCACCGCGCGATGTCACACCACCCCCGGCACAAAGCGATGCCGCACCTTCGCACAATACGCGCGATACTCCGGATCGAGCCCGAGATGCCGCTCCTCGGTCCACGCGGCCAAAAAGTAGATCAACGCCAGCCCGAACATCCCCGCCGCTCCGTGCTCCGCAAAGAACACCGCGCCGACGAGCCAGCCGAGAATCTTCACCGTGTAGGCCGGATGCCGGCAAAATCGATACGGACCATACGTCACAATCCCGCGATTCGTGAGATTCGACGCCTTGAATCCCAGCGCGACCGACGCCCATGCGAAGATCACCCAACTCAACGTGATCAACGCCTGCCCGATTGTCGTCCAGATCTCCCCCTGCAGCCATCCCACCCGCAACGACACATTCCACGCGTTCGCCGTGAAGGGTTGAAACGACACCGCATTGAACGGCGGATAACACCAGAGGCACACGATCCATCCGAGAAACGTCGCGAATCCGATTTCGCAAGAACACCGCCTCGACCGTGTAGCCGACACAAAACACCGCCGTATCCACGAAAATACACGCCTCGCGCAGATATCGGTTGATCACCGGCCAGATCCAATCGAGCGACCGCGTCAGATTCGCCATGTGCTGCGAATTCTGAATCACCCACGCGCACAGCAGCGGAATGAAGAACACCTTCACGCAGCACGTGAGAAATCCCAGTTTCGCCGGCCCCCGCCAGCGCCGCACCGCCGCCAGCCGCAGCGCCCGCACCATCCGCCACGGCAGCGAAAACACATACGCCACGAACGCCACATACTTGTCCTCTCGCCACGGTGTGACCCTGTCGCAGAACCATGAATACACCGGCGAAATCACCACCACGGCCGCGACGTAGAGATCCGCCGCGCCCCATGGCAGCCACCCCTGCGCCGTGAAAAACCGTCGATACTCCGGCCCGAGCGTGAACGGCTTCGCAATATCGAAGAACCTTCCGATCCACGGCAACGGCTGCAACGCGCCGCAAATCACCGGAAGCTCACGCAACACCCAGTAGCCGAGCAACAGCAGCCAGTATCGCGCAAAGACCTTCGCCACCCAATCGCCCGCCGAGCCCTTCGGCTGCACCACACACAGCACCACAAAAGATGCACCCCCGAAGATCAGCAGCAATGCTAGCAGCACCCCGTTCGGCAGCGCCCCCCGTGAATAATCCGCCGATCGGAAATCGAACCGCAGCGTCCCCTGCACGAGTTGCAACACCTTCCCTCCCGCCGCGTCGTCCTGTCGGTAGGCGAAAATCGGATACGTGTTGGTGAAGTCCGAGTTCCGCCCGCGCACGCGCCACGTTCTCACTCCGTCCGCAACATTGTCCGCCAGCACCACGACTTCCTCCGGCAGCGTCAGGATCCATTGCTCCGGCTGCTCGGCGGTCAGCTTGATGGTCCCTTCCTTTTGAATGAACGGTGCCTCGAGTTCCGCTCGCGATTGAGCTCGGCGTGGCGCCCCCACGTGAAACTCGCCCACATGCACCAGCGAATACCGCTCGCCGCGGTTCAAATACGCCACCCGTGCGATCAGCGGATAACTGCCGCTGACGCTCGGCCAGGCGACGGTGAACGCGAAGGTGCGCGCACCTCCCACCTCGATCGTCGGCGCGTCCGCCGTGGTGTAAGGCCGGGATTCCAGTTCGACCGAAACTCCCGCCAGCCGCAGAGGCGCCGACGCCGCGTTTCGCACCGTCACGCGCACGTCCGTGCCACGTGCCTCGAGCGTCAATCCGATGTCGACGTCCGCCGCATCGGCCACGCCCGCGATCACGAGAAAGAAAAGCGCGGCAAACGCGCAACGGATCATGGCGATCCCCCGTTCTCGGATCGACACCCGGAGCATGGTTGCACGCCAACATAGCTTGCGCCCCCGCTCGGTCAGCAATGTTCGTCCGGATGAGCAAATCCGAACCGGAGTCATGGCCCCTCCCGCTCAAACTCGGACGAACCTCAGCCCCGCCCTTCCCCGTGCGTCCTTCCCCATCCGTTCTTATCCTCTGGTGCCTGATCGCCCTCGGCTGCGCCCTGCGTCTCGCGAATCCGTTTCTCCCCGGACACAATCCGCTCGATCAACTCTGGAGCGATCCCGCGCGCCACTGGAACAACGCCACCGACCTCCTCGGCAAGACCCCGCTTCACGCGATCAACCAGATCGGCTACCAACTCTGGCTCGCGGCGATCGCCAAATTCACCCTCGACATCCCCACGCTCGTCGCCGTCTGCGCGGGTCTGTTGAGCGTCGCGAACACGTGGATCTGGTATCGCTTCTTCCGCGAGTTCTTCCGGCGCAAAACCACCGCACTGCTCGCCTGGGTCGCGATCCTCTATCTGCCGTCGTGGTTCGGCATTTTCCGACTGTTCATGTCGGAAACGCTCTTCATCCCGCTCGTTGGTTTGAGCCTCTGGATGACGTGGCGCTGCCAACGAAAACAAACTGTCGGCGCCTTCGTCGCCATGGGGCTGTGCTGGACGTTCGCCGGCCTGACGCGCGGCGTCGCGATCCCCATGGCCGCCGTCGCCACGCTCTATCTGTGGATCCTGCAGCGCGAAAAACTCCAGAAGGCCTTCGCGCTCGGTCTGCCACTCGCCGCCATCCTCCTCGCCTGCGCGTATCGCACCTACGCGCTCACCGGCGTTTTCCATCCGCTTTCGTCCGGTCACTACGACTACGCCTACGCCGTTTCCGGCAACAAAACCGTCCACCTCGATTTTCACGAAAACGGCACCACTCGCTACACCTACTGGTTCGGCAGTCCGTCGATGAACGAACAACCGTTCCGCCCGTTCTCCGACTGGAAAACGAAACGCTCCGGCGCGCTGCAGTTTACGATCGATCTCAACCACCAGCGCGAATCGTGGCGCACGGCCTTCACTGCCGCCGCCGCGACGAACCCGTCGTGGTGGCCCTGGCTGCCCGAAAACCTGATCTTCCTCTTCTTCGGCAGCTCCTGGCCCGACAACAACCCCGCGATCTTCGTCGATCGACTGACGATCCATCTTCGCTGGTTGTTCGCGCCGCTGTTCGTCCTCACCTTCACCACGCTCTGGCTCTGCCGTCGCGAACGCCGACACGACTGCGCGTTGCTCGGGCTCGTCCTGCTCACCTGGTTCGCTGTCCAAGGTCTCACGCCCATCGTCCTCAACGAAGGCCGCTATCGAAAACCCGTCGAAGCCCTCGTCCTTTGCGTGCCGCTACTGCTCTGGGAGCGCAAAAGACAGAGCAAGCAGGTCTAAAGATGCACGCTCGCCGGTAAGGCGAGCATCCGCCCAACCAAAAAAAACACAAAGGCACAAAGACACAGAGTCGGAAGCCACCCGTTCGTGGCTCTTCTCTGTGCCTTGCTGCCTCTGTGGTTCAACCAGGGCGTCCCTGCGATCAACAGGGACGCCCACGTTTATATGAGAACTACTCGAGGTCCGGTTCCACCAGTGCGCCTTGGCCGTTGATCACCAGCCGATCGCTGATCACTTGTCCGTTCAACGTGCTGTTGCCGTTGATCGTCACGGTGCCGGACGGCGCTTCGACATGGCCGTGGAGGTCGACGTTGCTGTTCAACGTCACTCCGCCATTCGCGACTTTCAGCGTCAGCCATTCCGGATGTCCGCTGGCGCCAATGTCGCCGTTGAACGACACGCCTTGCGCGAGCCGGATCTCCACGGGACCAACCACCTGCACCGTCGCGTTTCCATTCACGTTCAGCCCTTGCAGGTTGTAGATCGCCGGATCCGCCGCACCCGCCTCGCCGAGGAGGATGCTGCTGCTGCCATTGATCGTGAACGTGCCGTAGGTGCCCGCAGGAACCGTGCGCGTGCCGGCGTTGCTGTTGAGCGTGAGATTACGCACCGCGCTCCAGTTGCTCACAAGGTCGCTCGGCTTGTTCAGCGAAACGTTCGACGTGCCGATCGGCGCTGGCGGCGCGGATACGCTCGGCAGCGCAACCGCGTCGACGCGCCGCACCACATGCCGCAGCGCGGCATTGCCGTTGAGCGTGATCGTATGGTTCGACGGCGACGTCGCGCCTTCGGCCTCGATCGTGCCGCCGTAAACAGGTTTGCCGTTCAGACGCACGTTCGGCGTGCCAGGGACGAGGAGATCGCCCGACACCCATGCGTTGCCATTCAGGGTCGTGCTCTCCGCGTTCAACACCTGCACCGAACCGTCGAGTCCGCCGTTCAACGTCGGCGCGCGGCGCACAAGCGCGGTGATGCTGATCCGCATCGTTTCGATCGCCGCGCCGCTGTAATTCGGCGAATCGATCGTGGCCTCGACGTCATACGTGCCGGGTAGCGTTGGCGCGTCGGCCCCGCCGACGTAGGTGATCGTCACCGGCAATCCGGCTGGCACCGTCGTCACCGTCACGGACTTCGGCGTGCCGTCGTAGACCTGACGCAGTCCATCGAACACGATCGTCGCTTCGGCTGGCCCAATCGTCAGCGTGCCGGTCCCCGTGCCGACATAATTCAGATCCGTGATCACCGCCGAGACGGCATAGCTGCCGACGTCCGTTGGCGGAGCGCTGTTGCCATCGTAGGTCAACGCCACGACGAGCCCCGCGGGCGTCGTCATCGCCGACGCTTCCTTCGGCGAACCGTCGTAGGTGTGTTCGAGGTCGCCAAGCGTCACTGTCGCGGGCGCACGTTCAATCGTGAGCGTGCCCGACGCCGAACCGGTGTAGTTTGGATCGACGATCGTCGCGACGACTTCATACGTGCCGGCGTTTGTCGGCGGCGTCGCGCTACCATCATACGTTACCTCCACATCCAGCCCGGCAGGCGTCGTGGTCACGCTGACCGCGCGCGGCGTGCCCGTGTAAACCTGCGACAGGTCGCCAAGCGACACGCTGGCTTCACCGGAAGCGATCACGATCGTGAGTGGCTGCGTCGCTTCGTCCGTGGAATCGTCTATGTCGTCGGAGTCCGAGACCCTCACGACGATATCGCTCGTGCCCGCGGTGGTCGGCGTTCCGGAGATCACCCCGTCCTCGGAGAGCGAAAGCCCTTCGGGCAGCTCGCCCGAGGCGAGGCTCCACACGAGGGCGCCATCGCCGCCGCTGGCCGCAAGCGTTTGCTCATAATCGACGCCCACCGTGCCGGTTTCCAACGTCATCGTTTCGATCACCGGCACCGAGTTGGCCGCTCCACCGGCCAGGCGAACCGAGCCGAACAGCGAGGGATTCGACCACGCCTGATCGACATTTCCGAACCACGCGATCTTGCCGTCGCGCGTGGTCGATCCCGGCGTGTCGTTGTCGTTGATCATCACCTCGAGGCCGATCAGGTCTCCGGCCGCGGGCGTGACGCCGAGCGTGCTCCACGGGAAGTAGAACTCCGCCGTATAGCCGTTTGCGGTGGTCTCGCTCGCAACGACGATGCCCGTCAGCGACGGATTACCGGACGCCGCCTCGAGTTCGCCATTCCAGCGATAGACGTATTGTCCGATGCCCGCCTGGTAGCCGGTCGACTTCGCGTTCGCGCTGTCGATGTAGAGGTCGACGCTGTCGAACATCCACTCGTTCGGATTCGTGCCGGTCGCGTCGTGCACGAGCACGTCGTCCGTCACGTCGACGAAGACATACAACCCGTTCGCGTCCCACGTGGCTCGATACGTTGCGCTGAGATCCGCGGGACCCTCCACGGTGCCGAGGCTGACATTGCCGAGCGCATGCGCGTCCGCCGAAGTCCACGCCGCCTCGCCGGCGAGACCGTCCACTTCGATCGTGGACGTCGCCTGCGGAATCGAGATCTCGGCGACGGAGAGCGTGACGGTTTCGCTCGAAACCGAGCCGGCCGCGTTGGTCACGCTCACGCGATACGTGGAGCCATTCAAGTCGATGCCGACGCCGGGCAACGTGAGCGCCGACGACGTTTCGCCGTCGATCGGTTCGTCGCCGCGATACCACTGATAGCTGATCGGCGGAGCGCCGACTGCGGCAACCTGGAACGTGACGTTCGCGCCCGTGCCGACGCTCGCACTCTGCGGCTCGCCGACGATGATCGGCAGAGTCAGCTCGCCGCCCTCGGGATTGAGCTGTGCCCAATCGTAGAGCGCGCGGTGTTTGAAGCTGATCAGGTTGGGATACCCGACCGACGGCTTGCTGCCGAAGGCCCGCAGCGGCGACCAGCCCTGCGCGTAGTTGTAATGCGTGAAGACCGTGAAGTAAGGCGCGAGCGTATCCAAATAGTGCATATACGCGGAATACATCACGGGGCTCTGGGTCGCCGCGTCCGCGAAGTTCAGGATGTGCTGGCCGCCTTCATACGCGATCAGCGGGATACCGAGCGGCGCCCACACATTGTAGTGCGTCTGGACGCGATTGAGCACCGTCGTGTTGATGTCGTTGACCATCAACCCGAGGATGTTCGGTGCGCCGCCGTTGAGCGTGCCGCCGAAGTAAGGGGCGATCGAATACGCATCGATCACGCGGCCATTCGGATTTATGACCGGATCGGCCAGCGCGTCGCGGTGGAGCTTCGGGCTCTGGGTGGCGCCCGCCTGGCCCGCCAAAACGTAGACGATCTGGTTGTTCGTGTCGGCGCCGAAGCCGGCGTCGAACGCCTCGTGCAACTCCAACGTGCGCTTCACATAGAAGCGGGCGCGGGCGAGCGCGGTGTCGTTCTGGCCGTAGGTTTCGGCGACGTTCTGGTGGAGACCCTGCGCCAGACCCTGGTCGCTCGCGTAAATCGCCTGCGCGAAATCGACGTTCCACACCTCGTTCGAATATTCGAGGTAGATCTTTCGCCCCGGCTCGAGGTGCTGCTTGATCAACGCGCCGAGCTGTGTCGCGTAGTCGTCGTTCACCGCGTGCGGAATCGTGAACCACATGTCGGCGTCGAGGAGGTTGCACAGGCGGATCATCCATTCGACCGCGATGCCATGCGCGGCGCGGATGTTTTCCTCCTGGAAGTTCGGGTTGACCGTCTGGTTCTGATCGTCCGGTTGCTTCCGCTCCGACCAGTCGAGCGTCCAGTTGTTGTTGGTCGCCACCCAGTCCATGAAGCGCAGCACCTTGAAGTGTCGGATGTCGTCGAGAAACGCGTCGCTGAACGGATTGCTGTTCTCGTAGTTCGCCCATTCGGTGGCGAAGTTGACGCCGCTTCGCCAGATCCCGGCGGTGTCGCTCCACAACCCGGTGCCGATGCTCATCGACTTCAGCGCGGGCGTGCCCGCTCCGGTGGTGAGCTGCACGGGCGAACTCGCCGCGGACACGTTGCCCAATGCATCGGTGGCCGTGATCGTCAACGTGTAGGTCGTTTCCGGTGAGAAGCCGTGCAACGTCGCACTCGTCGTCGTGGCCGTCGTCCAGAACTCGCCGTTCACATAGATCGTGTAGATCGACACCCCTACTCCGCTGTCGGTCGACGCAGTCCAGCTCACTTCGGCCGTGTGGTCCGAAACTTCATTGGCGGTCAGACCGGTCGGCACCGTCGGCGGATCGCTGTCGAGGTCGTCCGGCAACGTCGCGAACTCGAAAGTCCCAGCGAGCACGGATGGCGGTCCGGCCACGACGACTTCGGGATAGTTGCTCGAGTTGAGCCCCGCGCGTTGCAACAGAAGCGTCCAACTCGTGCCGTCGTTCGAACCTTCGAGACGGAATGCCGACGCGAGGATGTAGCTCGGAATTTCCAGCCGGACACCGGTGATGTAAACGGGGCCGTTGTTGAACCGCACCGTCATCTCCTGCGGGTTCACGTTGGCAACGTTGTTGGCGTCGGCCGTGTTGACATACCAGTGCGAGTTGACGTTGCCGTCGAAGACGAACGCCGGGCGATCCTGCGCATTGAGATTACTCGTCGTGCTGCTGATCGTGTAATCGGCGTTGCCGGTGTTCGACGTCGGCACCGTGAGCGGCAGACGGTTCTCGCCGGAGAGCAAACGCATCTCGCGCAGGAACACGCGGCCGGCATTGTTGCCGCTCGTCACCATCGAGCCGTCGATCCACAAGCGCAGGTATTGATACGCTTGCGCTTCCGGCAAACCGCCGGACGACGAACTGGACGAACTCGAAGACGAGGAACTCGACGAGCTGGAGCTGCTGCTCGAACTGGAAGACGACGAACTGCTCGAGCTCGACGAAGAGCTGCTGGAGCTCGATGACGAACTTGAGGACGACGAGGAACTCGAACTGCTCGGCGGCGGCGTGATTTCATACGTCGCCTGGTCGACGCCATTGGTCGCGATGAACTTCGGCAGCGCATCGTCGTCTTCGACGAGGACCGTCCAGTTCACGCCGTCGTTCGATCCGGAGAGGCGAAGCCCGGTGAGATTGTCGCTCCAGGTCGCGCGAGAAATCCACACGCCGGTCGGCGAGATCGTCGCGGCGCCGAAATCCGCGGTGATGTGCACCGGCGGCGGCGTGGTGTTCGCGTCGATGAAGAAGAACGTTTGGTTTGAGGCGTTGTTGTTGTCGAAGACTCGCCAGGCATTCGCGGGGAACGCGTAGTTCGAAGTGACGACGACACCCGAGGAGTTGTTCGAGCTGAGCGGCGCGGTCGGATACACGGTATCTCCGACAAGCCACTCGATCTGGCCAATCTGGAGCTGGCCGTTCCCAGCAAGCGCCGTCGCTTCGAAGCGCAGGTAGCGATAGCTCTCCGGCTCGGCCGGCGTCACGACACCAGGAATGTAACCCACACGCGAAAGATCCATTTGGATGCTGCTGTTCGTGTTCGCGACGAAATAGACGCCGATCGCGTCGACCATCTCGGTCGTTGGCGCGGTAGGTGAGGTGAACGCGACGTCGAAGTTGTTGCCGTCATCGGCAGTGAAATCCCACTCCTGCCAGGTCGTGGCCGTGGTCGGCGCGAGCGGCCAGTCGCTGTTAGCGGTTGAGAAGGATTCAACCGAAACGTAATACTTGCCGCCGGCGCGAACGACCTTGTGGAAAGCCCCTCCTGAACCCGCGACCACGCGCGTCGAAAGCGCGAGTTGCACCGTGTCGAACATGCCGCCCTCCGCCACCGGCCACAACGCGACGGCGCGCGAGCGTTTTTCGCCGGCGACCGCCGACTGGAAGCGGATGACTTCAGGGGTATCGTTGCGCAGCACGAGCGCGAGCACGGTCGAACCGGGCGCGGGCGTCACATCGACGTCCATCACGAATCCGCCGAAGGCCGCCGGCGCCGAAGCACCGAAGGCGAGATCGTTCGTGCTGAACGCGAGCAGTTCGCGCGTGTCGTTCGCCCCCGCGGCGCCGAGACCGAGGTCGAGGTCCGTCGACACCGTGCCGTTCACCTGAATATTGCTCGTCGTGTAGGCGTTGAGCGTGCCGTCGAAGAGATAGCTCACCTCGCCCGGATCGCCGCCCGAGGACGAACTGCTGCTGCTCGAGGACGAACTGGATGACGAGGAACTCGACGAACTGCTGGAGCTGCTCGACGAAGATGAACTGCTCGAGGACGAAGACGACGAGCTGCTGCTCGAGGAGCTCGACGACGACGAACTCGAAGACGAGGTGCCGTCGGACACCTCGACGGAGTTCACGGTCACATTCCCCGCACCGGCGAGTTTCTGGATCGTGACACCCGAGAGGAAGTTCGCCGGAAGCGTGAACGCGTAGGGCGAAGTCGGCACGTTCGAGACGGCTCCGGTGGTGTTGATGATTTCGACGAGTTCGCCGTTGACGAGGATCGCGAAGCTCGCGGCGTCGGACGTCGAATAGTTGATCGTCGCCGTGTAGTCGTCGCCTGCGACGCTGCGCATGAGGTAGCTCACGCGGCGGCCGGTAGCCGTGAGGACGTTGGTGCCGTTGAACGGACTCGCCGACCAGTAGTTCGAGCCCGTGAACGTGAACGGCAGCGTTTGCCCGATATCGAGCGGACGCGCGTTGTTCGAGAGGCTGGCGTTGTAGAGCGCCATCGCGCGCGGTGTTTGATCCGAGTGCGTATCCGGATCGACATGACCGAAACGGTAATCCTGATGCCACACATACGTGGTCTGGAAAACTCCGCCGGTCTCCTCGAAGACCTCGTAGCTCTCGATCATCTCGGCGTAAAGACGCGGATCGTAGAACGCCTGCTCGGCGAGCGGATGCTCCGCGGTGGAACCCTGCGGATCGCCAAACGCCGGTCCGCCTTCGTAGGTGACGAACGGAATGCCGTAGGACGCGATCAGGCGCGCGTTGTTGGTCATGCGCGTCTTGAACGTCGCGCGATCCATCTGGCCGGCGGTCCAGACCGTGTCGATCGTCGTGCCCGAGCTCGCCGCGCGGTAGTTGGCCGGTCCCGCGCCCCAGAAGAAATAACTCGGCGCGAGTCCCTCCGACGAAGCGTAGTAGCCGCTGATGAAGTCGAGCCCGTGCACGTCGTCGGTGTTGTTCTGCTTCACCTGATAGCACCAGAGCGGACGCACGCGCGTCATCATCTCACCGGCAAACACGTCGCGGAAGAACCGGCTCATCTGCGACGCGCGATACGCGGAATAACGCAGGCGCAGGTTTCCACCATTGCTGCTGATCTGCCCGGCCGACGCGATGAAGCCGTCGTAGTTCAGCGGATGATTCAAATCCGCGGTGACGAGTGCCGTGCCCTGATTCGCGCAGTAGATGCTCTGCGGGAACGCGCCGCCTGTATTCCAATTTTCATTACTGTATTCGACGTAGAGCTTCAGCTCCGGGTTGAGCGGCGCCCACACCGGATCGTCTTGCGGCTCGGTGTAGGGGTTCACGCCGTCGCTGCCGTAGCGGAACATCTGCGCGACTTTCGTGATGTAGTCGTCGTTCGCCATTGCCGGCAGGCAGATGTAGGCGTCGGTCATCGTCGCGTTGGCGATGGCGATGATGTATTCCCAGGCGACACCCGTCTCGCGCATGTTGGAGCCGGACACGCTGTAGGAAATGCGGCGGTTCTGGAACTTGCCCGGCAGCCGGCGATCGCTCCACGCGATCTCGGGGTTCGCGTTGATGTTGCTCGGGTCCATGTAGCGGATGATGTCGAGCCGGGAGAGCTGATCTCGCATGACGCGGTCAACGACTTCGTCGGCCGCATGCGACTCCGTCGCGCCGGGCGCGATCGGACGCATGAGCTTCACGTTGCGCACGCCGCCACTTGTATTCGTGAGACTCATACGCAGCTCCGTCGTCGGTGCGGCGAGGGAAAGCGTGACAACCGATGAGTCGGCGTTCGCATCGTAAACATTACTCTGCACGACCATACCCGGGCTCGTGAACGAGACCGTCGCCTGTCCGTCGAAGGTCAACGTGTAGGTGCCGAGGCGCGGATTGGGTTGATTGTGCCAGAGCCAGATCCGTGCGTCGGTCGTCGGCCAACCGTCGGCGTCAACGGGCACCGGATCCTCGCTGTTCAACTGTGCCCAGATGCGAATGCCCGCCGTGTTTTGAAGCACGTCGGCGAGAATCGGCGGCAGCCAGTCGCGCACCCAGTGAAGATTCGTCGCGGCGATGCGCGGCAGCCCGGTCTCGGGTGTCGGTGCGGGAAGCGGGAAAACGGTGACTGTCGCTTCATCCGTGAAACCGCCGTCGACGGAGGTCACACGGATCGTCGCAGTGCCAGGAGCGATACCGGTGACGCGTCCGTCTTCATTCACCGTCGCGATGCCTGCATTCAAGCTCGTCCACGTCACGTTCTTGTTGGCGGCGGCCTCGGGTTCCACCGTGACTGAGAACGGAACCCCTTGTCCGACGATTACGTCGCGCGAATCCGGCGAGATCGTCACACCCGTGACGAGCGCGGGCGACACGTCGACATTGGCGGTCGCGGTGAAGCTCCCCTCTTCCGTCGTCACCGTGATCGTGGCGGAACCTACGGCGACCGCGGTGACGAGGCCATTGCCGTCGACCGTCGCGACCTCTTCATCGGAACTCGTCCAAGTGATGTTCTTGTTGATCGAGCTTCCGGGCTGAACTTCGGCGGTAAGTTGTCCCGTGTAGGAAACCTGGAGCGGGAGTTCGGTCGGCGACACGGTCACGCCGGTGACGGTCGGAAGCGTCACCGTCACTTCAGACGTGGCGGTGAAGCCGCCATCCTCGGTGGTGACCGTGATCGTGGCAGTGCCCACGCCGACCGCGGTGACCGTTCCGGAGGCGTCGACCGTCGCGACATTTTCATCGGAACTGCTCCACGTGACATTCTGATTCGTCGCGCTCTCCGGCACGACCTGCGCTTCCAAGGCCCGCGAGTTTCCCGGCAGGAGGAAAAATTCGGTGGGCGTCACGCTGACGTCGGACACCGCCGACGATGCCCACCCCATGCGCGAGATGTCGTGCACGATCGCGCTATTCGACGTGGCGACAAAATAGACGCCGATCGCGTCAACGATCGCGTTGGTCGGCGCTGCGGGCGCGGAGAAATCGACCACGAAATTATTGCCGCCATTTGCGGTGAAATCCCACGGCTGCCAGGTCGTGCTGGTGGTTGCGGCCATGGGCCAGTGACCGTTGGTCGCGCTGAAACTTTCGACCGAAACGTAGTATTGTCCCCCGGCGCGCACGACCTTGTGGAACCGTCCACCGCCTCCGAGCGTGACGCGCGTGTCGAGCGTGAGCTGCAGATTGTCGAAGGCCGTTTCCGTGGTCGTTGGCCAGACGATGACGCCATGAGCGCTCTTGGCCGCGGGGACGTTGGCGTTGAAGCGAACGACGTCGGGATTGTCGACGCCGCGCAATGCGATCGACGCGAGGAACTCGCCGGGCGCGGTCGCGACATCGAAGCCCATCGAAAAGCCGCCGAGACTCGCCGGCGCGGATCCGCCGAAGGCGAGCGTGCCGAACGTTCTCAAGACGCGTGTATCGTTCGCTCCCGCGGTGCCCAGTCCGAGATCGAGCCCGGTCGTTGCGGTGCCGCTGAGATTCGGATTCGACGTGCCGGTGTAGGCGTTGAGCGTGCCGTCGAACACGTAGGTTTGTGCGAGGGCTTGGACAGCGAGAAACGCGAGAGCCAGCGCGGCGCCAGCGGAGCGGAACAACGAGCTGCGCCAGCGAAGAGGCGCGCACGAGAAGCAACGATCGAAGGATGCGGTTTTCATTTTGTGGGGTGCTTCGCCGCGTATCCGGAAATCGCACACACCCGACCAAGGCAGTGTGAAACACAGGCAGCGGCGACGCTCACGGGGAGCGTTCGATGGGCGAAGAAAGGGGAACAGGTCAGCAGCCGCACGGGCTGCAGGCGGGGCCAGAGCGAAGGGCGAGCTGGGGCGCTCCGCGTCAGGGACAATCTAAAAACTGGCGAAAGGCAGGGCGGTTCGGGGAAAAGCGCGCTGGAGGAACAATGGGGCGACAAGCGCAGCGACGAACAACGTCGCGGGGAGTAAATCGGAACAGCAAACCAGACCAGGTCGGACGCTCAGCGAGTAGCGTATCCTAGATTTGGGGACAACCGGTGGGGTGCGGAGATTCTAACCTGCGAGACGGGGAGAGCGGCAGCCCGGCCAAGCCAACCGGACCGCCGCCACCCTGCCCCAAAAACTAGAACGTGAACGAACTGGTGATCGCCCAGCTGCGACCCTCTTGGATACGCATGGCGCCAGGCGTGCCGTCCGGCTGCGCGTTGAGCGGGATGAGTTTGTTCTTCCCGAACGCGTTGTAGACGTTGAGCTGGATCCGCCAGTTGATCTTGTCGGTAAGCTTGCGGCTGTAGCTGATCCACAGGTCCGCGCGCGTTTCCGAATCGGTGTTGAACGGAGCAGCGAGGTTGGGAACTTCCATCCCGTTGCTGTCGACCATCGGCGCGTAGTCGTAAGTCGCGCCGTCTTCGTAGCGAACCGCGCCGCCGAGGCCGATGCCGCGGAGAGCGCCTTCCTGGAACGAGTAGTTCGTCACCAGGTTCGCACGCCATTCGCGAATCTCGGGCTGCTTCTGGCCGTTGAGATGGCGGATGAGGCTGTATTGACCCCAGAACGGAGCCCACACGCGGCCGAAGACACCTTGCGGGTTATTCGGCTGGCTGAAGACCGGCATGTCGCCGGCAGGCGTGTTGCGGAAACGATCGTCGATGAACTCGAGGAAGTTCACGAGCGACTCGCCCGGCACGCGGTCGCGGATCGCTTCGGTTTTCGAAGCGTTGATCGCAACGCGCCAGTTCGGCAGCGGGTTCGCGGTGAACTCGATTTCAACACCCTTCGAGAGCGAGTCTTCGGTGAAGACATGCGTGCCCGGACGGCGCAGACGCACCGGATTGGTCGGACCATCCGGACCGAACAGCGAACCCTGCCAGACCGTCGCAGGTCCGAATTTCGGGAACGTCGCGTTCAAGTCCGCCAAGAAGTCCGCGTAGGCCGGCATCACGACGTTCATGAGCGCGTCCGGTCCACCTTTCGCGTCGGGGAAGCCGGTCGGCTGGATTTCGCCGCGCAGCAGGCGGCCATAGGTTTCCGCCGACGACCACATCGCTTGTTCAAACTGGAACCAGTTCGACAAGCTGCGGGTGAGCGTCGCGTTGCTGACCGAGGTCTCGTATTTCGTCAGGCGCAGCGAGTAGCGGTTGTCCTTCGTCGCGAGAAGCACGCCGTAGTCCGTCGTCTTGCCCGCGGGCGGAGGAAGGAGATCGCCGAAGAAGTCGGTGCGGCCGGCCGACGGCTGGAAGGATTCACCCTTGTTGTAGAACAAGGTGACCTTCAGCGGCAGACGATCCTCGCCGAACATCTTGTGGAGGTGCGAAACCACGCTCCAGTTGCGCGACTCGACGGTCTGCGTCTGCGGCGTGACCGCATCGTAGTTGAAGACCGACGGATCGACGTTCGCGTGGCTGTCCGCCCGATTCGGCGCGGTGAAGATCACCGCTTCGGATTTGTCTTCGCGCCAGCCATAGGTGGCGACGATCGAGTCCTTCCAGAAATGGCCCTGCCACACGGCGACCAACGACTCGACATTGAAGCGATTCAACGTCGCGGAGAGCGTCGAGTAATCGAGACTCGCCTGCGTGCCGTCGAGCGGATCGATGAGGTTGAACGTGCCCGTCGTCCAACCGCGGTAATTCGCCGGGTTCTGCGACTGCGTGGTGTATTGCGTCTGGTTGAAGCCAATGCCCGGCGACCACGGATCGCCCGGATTCACCGAAGCAGGCGCAGTCCAAGTCGTATCGAAATAATGGATAGACTGGCTGCCGGCCGGCGGAACGATGTAAGAATCGATGTTGCTCAGGTGCAGGCCGTTCGCGAGCGAGGCGCCGCGCAAGTCGCCGCTGATGTAATAACGCGGATTGATGCGCGCCGGCACGCCGCTGATCGCCGCCGAGCTGCCGATGAGCGAGGTGAACGCCGCGTCGGGCTGACGCAGTTGGAACGTGCGCAGTTCGGAGTCGCGATTGTCCTCCATCGCCACACCAGTCACGCGATGCTTGCCGAGGATGCGAGCGAAGAGGCTGTCGTTATTACGAGCGAAGTTGTGCTCGCCGAAGATCTGCGCGCGGAAAGCTTCGCGTTCTGTGCGAATGAGACGATTGCCACCGAGCGCCTCTTCCTCGACGTAGGCGCGGCCGACATTCGGGTTCGGCGTGTTGTCTGGATTGACCTCGTTGACGTCGATCTTGATGCGATTCCACCACGATAGAATGCCGGTCTGGCCGCTCGTGCTTTCTTCGCGATGGTAGGTCACGTCGTAACCGAGGCGATTGTCGAGGAACGTCTGCGAGATGCTCGCGTCCCACGTATCCCAGTCGGTGAACTCGTGCTTGTTGGGACCGTCGAGCAGCTTGTTGTAAAAGTCGAAGATCCGCGGGTCGGTGATGGCCTTCGCGTCGTAGGCGCCGATGCTGTAGAACGGGAGCTGTTCGCCCTGCGCATAAGCGGCGGAGTTCTCGATCCAGAACGGCGAGAACGAACGTCCCCAGATCGTCGTGTTCGTGGCACCGACAATATTGCCGTTCGGCAAACGATCCACGCCCACCACCCGGCCTGCTGAATCGAGCGCGCCCTGCGCGAGCACATTCGGATAGATCCAGTGCGGAGCCTGGCCGGCGCCGTTGAACACATAGCGCGGCCCCAATTCGAAAATGGGAGCGAGCCACGGGTTGTAGTTCGGATCGGTGGTCGAGTTGTTGAAGAGGTAGGGATTCACCGTCTGGCCTCCCTGCCCTCCTTCCGAACGCGGCACGAAGAACGGCGTGATCTGATCGATCGGCGCGACGAAACGCGGACGATTGCTGTCGATTTCGCCGTGTTCGAAGTTGGCGGAAATCTGAAGCGTGTTGGTGCGGTTGTTGAGGAAACCGGGACGATAGGTCACGGCACCATACACGCGCTCGTCATCCTCGAACGCGGGGTCTTGACGAAACTTTTGGTAATCGCCGAGCAGCGCGATGCGGATCGCGAGTTCCTGCGGAATCAGGACGTGATTGTAGTTCAACGACGCGCGTTTGCTGGCGAACTGATCGTAGCGAAGTTCGACCGTGCCGGACGTGCGATTCACGTTTGCCTGATCGGTCGTCGCGTTCACCACACCGGCCGGACTGCCGAGGCCGAAGAGGATGGCGTTCGGTCCGCGTTGCAGATCGACGCGGCTGACGTTGTAGCCATCCCACGGCACGTCCGTGAGAAAGTAGTTGCGGGTGTTGTCCGCCGCGGTGAGACCGCGCACGCGGGTGTTGGCGTTCGGGTTGCCGAAACCGTTCTGCTCCTCCGTGCGTTCCGAGCCGATGCTCGCACCGGAGAAGTTGCCGCGGGGGCCGCCCACTTCGGTGCCGACCACGTAGGCGAGCAAGGTTTCGTTGTCCGTTGCGCCGATGTCTTGAAGAAACTCCTTCGTCACCACCGAGATCGCCGAGCCAACGTCGGCGAGATCGGTGCGGATGCGCGTGCCGGCGAGCGTGTCGGCCGCCTGATATCCGCGGTCGCGTTCGGACGAAACCGTGAACGGCGACAAGACGATCACCTCATCGTCTTGCGTTGCGGCCGGGGACGCCGGTGCGGCGGATTGTGCATGAACTGAGCCGATGCCGACAGCGGCAGCCAACAAGGCGGACAATGAAGTCCGCTTCGTCGCGAATAGCCGGGTTCGTGTGTCCCGGACGTGATGTATAGGTTGATACATGGGGTTGTGCTCTGGGTTGGAAAGCACGCGCGTTGTAGCGGACGCGCAGTGCGAAAAGCGTTGAGATCAAGCGGCGGAGAGCTGCGGAAAGGGCGATCGGTTTTGAACTCCGCGAGCAACGTCACCCATCAAGGCGCGTCGAGCGGAAGGGGATGCGGCGGAGTGTCGCTCAACTTTCCGGCGTCTCAACCGTCGCACAATTCATCGGGTTGAACATGCGGCGAAAACGGGTGCACGACACACTCCTTTCCTTGTAACCGTTTTTCGGATACGCCCGCGCGACCGTGCGCGGCGCACCTCAACGCGAGCATTGACGCTTCACCACACGAACAGCAGCCGCGTGCCAAGCCACGTGGCGACCACGAGCCCAATGGACGCGAACAGGATTCGCAGCATCCCCGGATAATACCAGGGAAGTTTGGGCTCACGCCTCAGCTCGAGCGCGCTGCCGGAGCCGAAAATCTTGTCCTGCGCATCTTGCGCATCCAGCCGCCCAAGTTCCTCCACATCGATCGATTCCGGGCCCGATTCCACCAGACCCGCGTCGATGAGTGCGGGCAGCTTGATGCCGGCGCGCACGAGCCTCGCTTCGTCCCCGACGGGTGTGTTCAACACGAGGTGAAATCGTTGCACTCGAATTTCGTCCTCACGCTTTCCGACCCAGGTGCCCACGAGCATACCCACCAGCGACGCGGCGGTGGAGACGAACACCGTCGTGGCGAACGAGCGCTCCGCCGCGACCAGCCAACTCACTCCGTCGCTCAACGCGGTCGCGACGGAAACGGCCACATACCCAAGCGAACCGGCGAGCAATGAACACCATGCGCCCAGTCGGTTCGAGCGCCGCCACAGCACCGCAAAATAGATCGGGATACCGAGGAAGCTCAGCAGGTTGAACGCGAGTTTGATGTATTGGGAGATCGACGACAGCCACAGCGTCGAAAGCGCCGCGAACAAGATGGAGGCTCCCACCCAGATCCGCGCGGCCTTCAGATATTCCGACGCCGGACGACCTTTCGCGATGAAGCGCCGGTAGATGAAGTCCACGAACATCGCCGACGAGGTCGTCGCATACGTTCCCGCGCTCGACATCGCCGCCGCGAAGAAGCTCGCCAGCAAGAGCCCGATGAACATCGGCGGCAGGATCCGCTGCATCACGATCCCCCACCCGAGTTCCGGATCAGCGTGAAGCGCGGCCGCGAGTTCCGGCGCTTCGACGCTCAGCACGTCGCGTTGATAGATCAGAAATTGAATACCGTAGAGCGCGAACAACAGCGTGATGACGCGCTTCCACAGATGCCCCCACCCGCACTGCGTCGCAGCGCGTTCATCGCGCGAAACCGCGATCCAGTTGTAGATCCACGGCGCCGCGATTCCTCCGACCACCGCCGCCACATTCAGCGCGATGACCGTTTCAAGCCCCATCGCGGGAGAGGTCATGTCCCACGTCGCATCCGGCAGTGCACGCAACGCCGGCAGCCCACCCGACTCTCTCCAGAGAAACGGCAGCCCCACGAACCCGAGAATCAAAAGGCACATGAGGCCCTGAAAGATATCGTTGATCAGCGTGGACATCATTCCGCCCGCGCAGACGTAAACACCCACGACGATCGCAATCAGCCACACGTGAAACTGCACGTTCGCCGCGGGGTCATCGAAGATCGGCATCATGCCCGCGAGGATCTTTCCCACGGCGAGCAGGAACATGCCGATGAACAGCACGCAGAGCGTTCCCGCGACGAAACCATAAAACCCCGCCAGACGCTCTCCATAGCGCATCGCGATGAACTCGGCCGCGTTGTAAACGCGCGCGCGGCGATAGTAGGTCGCGAACGCGTAGTAGATCGGCGTCGCGAAAAGAAAACTCCACCAATACCACACACCCGACAGCCCGCCTTCGTAGCCGCCGCGGGCCACGACGACCGCTTCATTCCCGGCGATCGCCGAAGCGAAAATAAAAATGAACGAGACCCAAGGCCCCCATTTTCCGCCGGCCACGAGGAAGTCTCCGAGCGTCTTTGTGCGCCGCCCGCCCACGATCACGCCGAAATACAGCACCGCCGCGAAGTAGAGTCCCAAGACCGTCCCATCGAGCCAGTGCATGGTTTCGCCTCGTTACAGTAAATTGGAAGATCTAGCGGGTCTCAGTCCGCCCTGCTCAGGCTGCGCGTTGCGCCCAGATTTCACCGCGTGCATCAGCCCGCGCAGATATCCCGCGGCGAACAACCGCCCGAGCATCTCGTAGCCCGGTGTTTCATTCGTCTCTCCCGCCATCGAGGGCGCATGATCCGGCCGGACCGTTCCGCGGTAACCCACTTCGTTCAATACACGAAACACCGCCGCCATATCGATCTGACCATTGTCGTGCCAGGTCTCGACAAAGTGCTCCGCCGTGCCGCGCACGTTGCGGGCGTGGAAGAAAAAGATCTTGTCCGCCAGCGAACGAATTCCGCCGAGCAGATCGGCCCCTGCGGGGGAAAACGATCCCACGCAGTAGCAAATTCCGTTCGCCTTGCTCGGCACCAAGTCGACCACGCGGCGAAACGCCTCGTTCGAAATGATGATCTGGTCCTGCCCGTTCACCGCCGGCAGCGGCGGATCGTCCGGATGTAGTGCAAGTTTGATACCGGCGTCTTCCGCGACCGGCACGACATCCTCCAGAAAGCGTTTCAGGTTGTCCCACAATTTCGCCGCCGGAGTCGGTTGCGCCGGACGCCCGTCGGCGTCGGTCACATTGCGCCCGATGTTGCGCAGGTTGAACTCCGTGACCTTCGCCCCACCACGCTCGAGCACCTCCGCGCTTGTTCGCTGCCAGTCTTCGGCGGGCATCCAGTTGTAACACAGCACGGTCATTCCGGCCTCCGCCATGTTTCGAATCAGCGTCTTGAACCCTTCGACTTGCGCCGCGCGACCCGGCAGATCGTGCACGAATGCGAGATGCGGAATCTTCCTCTCGACGTGCGTGAGCTTGATGCCGAACGCTTCAACGCGGCGCTTGGTTTCGCGCAGCGCCGCCAGGTCCAGCCCGGGATACGGCAGCACGAGTTCCTCGACGCCGACTTGCGCGGCAAGTTGAAGATTCCGCTCCGTCAGCGGATTCACGATCATGGAAAGGCGCATAGGCGGCAGGGATTGGGGCGCTCCATCTACTCAGCCAATCCGCGAGGAGCGAACAATCTCGTCCGGATTCGTCCGGATGAACCCCACACCCCTTGCACGAGCATCGATCTTTGCAACGCTCACCCCACTCCGAAACCGGGCCCGCGGCCCCAAGCCCTTTGCTCATGTTTACCCGACTTTTCTCCGCTCTCTGCACCGCCGCCACCCTCGGTGTCAGTCTCGCCAACGAACCCGTCATGGTGCCCACGATCGAAGGCGATTGGTGGCAGGTCGCCGGCCAGCCCGACCTCGGGCCGTTGAACAGCCCCCGCCAGCAACCGGTCGACTTTGCGATTTGGCAGGCGCGCGACGGCACGTGGCAACTGTGGTCGTGCATCCGCTACACGTCTGATCCGAAAAACACGCGCGTGCTCTTCCGCTGGGAGGGTCGCGAACTCACGCAACGCGATTGGACCCCGATGGGCATCGCGCAAAAGGCCGATCCGTCGGTTGGCGAATTCGAGGGCCGTATCGGCGCGCCTCACGTGATCGAAGAAGACGGCCGCTACGTGATGTTCTATCACAGCGCCGGCTTTCATGCGCAGGTCAGCGATGATGGGAAACACTTCACGCGCCAACTCGCACCCGACGGCTCCGCGCGAATCTTCGGACCCGATTCCGGCACCTACGGGCGCGACATCATGCTCACGCGGATACAGGACAAATGGCACGGCTACTACGGCGGCTCCACGCCCGATCCGACCGGCAAGCATTACGCCGCCGTATTCGTGAAGGTGGCCGAAACCGGCTCCCTCTTCGGCGCCTGGAGCCGCGAGTTCATCGTGAACTCCGAAGGGCAGGCCGGCAGCGGCGGCTACAACGCCGAGTGCCCTCAAGTCATTTTCCGTCACGGCTGGTATTACCTCTTCCGCACCGAAGTTTACGGCGCCAACAACCGCACCCACATCTATCGCTCCAAATCGCCCTACAAATTTGGCATCGACTCCGACGCCTGCCATGTCGGCACGCTGCCCATCGCCGCTCCCGAGATTTTCGAGTATGAAGGCCACGACTACGTCGCCGCGCTGAACCCCGGCCTCGACGGCATCCGCGTCGCACGGCTCGGCTGGGTCGAAGCAACTCCCGACGCAAACAAACCCACGGCCGCGACGGCGACGGAGTCCGCATCGCGTCCGATGAAGCCTTCGCTCGCGCCCGAGACGCTTCTGCTCGCCACGAATCCCGAACTCCCGGCCGAGCTGGGCAGCCCGAACGCCGAGATTGCCGAACATACCCTTTTCGCCGATGCACACGGCACGTGGCATCTCTGGGCTTCAATCCGCAACACCGCTCGCGGCGACATGCTCGGCCATTGGGAATCGAAAGACTTCTTCTCGGACAGCGCGTGGCGTTGGACCGGCGAAATCGCCGGCAACGATGGCTCCGCCGCTGCCGGTGAACGCACGTCATTTCGCTCCCCCATCGTCGCGCAGCACGACGGCCGCTGGTGGCGGCTCCACAGCGAACCGGCCGGCGGTAACGACACGACCGATCGCCGCATCGTCGCGAGCGTCTCCGCCGACGGTCGCGCGTGGTCACCGTATCGCAACGCGGACGGACAATCGCAGGTCTTCGCCGGACCGGGCGCCGCTCGCGATCCTTTCCTCGTTCGCTTCGGCGATACCTGGCACTGCTACTACACCGGGCACTACGGCGGAGACGAAAAAAATTCCGCGGTTTACGTCCGCACGTCGCTCGACCTCCTCGAATGGTCCGCGCCTAAAATCGCTCACGAAGACTACGAACCGGCCGGCGGCCGCCGCGCGGATACCCACGAGTCGCCGATCGTGGTTCACCGCGCGGGCTGGTATTACCTCTTCCGCACGGCGGCCGGCGACGGAACCTACGTCTATCGTAGCCGCGACCCGCTCGATTTCGGACGCGGTTACATGATCAACAAATTCATCGCCAAACTGCCGCTCACCTCGCCGGAGCTCGTGGTCGGTCCGGATGGACGCGACTACGTAACCTCCTCCCGCGACGAAACGGGCGCCCGAATCCGGATGTATCGACTTATCTGGGAGAACAGCGAGGCTGCCCAATGATCCCGCGGACACGGTTCTCCGTCTCCCTCCCTTTTCATGCGCATGCGTTTTAGTCGTCGCGATTTTCTCCGAATGGCCGGATTCGCGACGATCGGGCTGCCCGCAGCAGAACCGCCCCGGCCTTCCCTGCACTCGGCGAATATCCCCGGTGCGATCAACGAGCGTCTCGCCCGACCGATCTGGTGTGACGAAAACGGCCTGGGCCGAAATGTCTTCGTGCATTTCCACCTGACGTTTGCGTTGGAGCAAAGGCCGGCCGACGCCTGGTTCCATCTCTTCGCGGATACCCGCTACCGCCTGCGCGTGAATGGCGAGATCGTGAGCTACGGTCCGGCGGCATTCCTCGTCGACCATCCCGAATTCGATTCCATCGACCTCACGCCCTGGCTGCGTGCGGGTGAGAACGAGTTGTCGGTCGAGGTCAATTCGCGCGGCGATACCTCGTTTCAGGCGGAGCCATCGCGAGGCGGTTTCATCGCCTGGGGCGAAGCCCGCGCAGCGGATTCCGCGTCGCTGGCCGACTTCGCCACTCCCGGCAAGTGGCGCACACGACGCGCCGACGCCTGGTCGCCGGAGGCGCCGCCGTTCAGCTTTGCCCAGGGACCGGTCGAAATCGTCGATCTCTCGCGTCTGCGATCCGACGGTCGCGTCGTCGATCCTCAAGCCCCCGGCTGGCGGGATCCGGTTGTCGCGGACCGCAAAGCGTGGGGAAAAATCACCCCGCGCTCGGTGCCCCGCCCTGTATTCGATTTATGGACACCTCGGCGGATCGTGACCCTTGCCCCGCTGGCCAGTCCGCTCACGCGCGTCTCCGCCAACCGAAGTCTTCCGGTTTCCGAACTACCCGGACGCGGACAACGCTTCGCGTGCGCGATGTGGTTGCACGCGCCTTCCGCCACCAACACCCAGCTCTCCGTCACGCCGGGCGATATCTGGCTCAACGGCCATGCGCTCGCGCAACCTCTCTCGCCCGAGCGTCCGCTCGAGGCGCGCTTCCCCGTCGCGTTACGCGCGGGTTGGAATCTCGTTTACGGAGAATTTCCCCCGCTGGCGCGCACCCTCGGCATCGTCGTCGGTTGGCCGCGCGAAGTCGCACTCCGGCTCGCGTCACATCCTCGCCCGGACGCGCCGGAGAATCGCATCCGCTTCAGTTCATTGATGCCCGCCGAGCGACTCCCTTCGCTTCGCGACTCGGTGCCATCGAGCGAAGCCGATCTCGAGCGACTCGGCGAATTCTTCGATGGCGGCCTGGTCCACACCTCTTTCCCCTCGCGGGAGATCGCCTGGGATCGCCCCGTGGCAACGACCGTCGAACGGCCGGACGACATCGAACCGCGAGAGATTCCCCTCAGCGCCGCCGGCGAAGGAATGGTCGTTTACGACTTCGGCCGCGAATTCATCGGCCATGTTTCCCTCGAAATCGACGCCCCCGCAGGGGGCGTGATCGACGTCGTCAACGAAGAGCTGCTGCAAACCAACGGTTCCGTCCGGATGTTTCGGCCCAATCCCGGCATCAATCCGGTCGACCGCCTTCATCTCCGGGCGGGCTTGAATCGCTGGGAAGGTTTTCACGCGCGCGGCGGCCGCTACGTGCAGCTTTCCGTTCGGTCGAACGGCCCTGTCACCATCCGCCGCGTCGGCGTGCGCAACGCACTCGTGCCCGTGCCCGCCAGCGGGACGTTTTCTTGCGACGACGAGGTGTTCAACTGGTCGTGGGACATCGGCGTCGCCACGCTCGAAGCGAGTCTCACCGACGGCTGGGTCGACCCTTGGCGTGAACAGGGGCTCTACATTGGCGACGTGCTCGTGGAGTATCTCGCCCATCGTATTTGGACGAGGGATACGACCCACATCGTGCGCGCCCTCCGCATGTGGTCCCAAGGCCGGTTGCCCGACGGGCAGCTTCGCGCCGTGGTGCCGGCCTGGTTCCGACGCTACCACGCGGATTACACCCTTTTGTGGATCGTCATTCTCCGCGACTACGTCACCCACACGGGAGATCGCGCGTTCGCCGAAGAACTTTGGCCCACCGTCGAACGCATCTGGTCCAGTGCCACGTGGCGCTCCGGCCCGCGCGGACTCTGGACCGCGGATGGAATGAACGTATTCGGCGATTGGGGCGCGACCGAGGCGTCGATCGAGGGCGACGCGAATGGCATTCTCAACGCGTTCCGCGTCGGCGCGCTGCAAGCGAGCGCGGAACTCGCCGACATCATCGGCCAAAGCGAGCGCGCCGCCGCCTTCCGTCGCGAACGGGAGAACGTCGCCGCGGCATTTCGCGAGGTGCTATGGGACGCGCAGCGAAACGCCTTCGCTCCCTGTCTGCGCAACGGCGTCTTCGTGGACACTCCGGCCGCACACGCCAACACCCTCGCTCTCCTCTACGGCATTGCTTCGCCGGATCAGGAAGCGGGTGCGCTCGCCGCGGTGCGTTCTGCGATCGAAAAAGCCGCGGCCGATCCCGGACATTGTCACCGTCGCGGCGGCCATATCGAACTCTACTTCCTTCACTACGTGCTCGAGATGCTCGCCGATCGCGGGCTCCACGAAGACGCGGAAAACATCATTCGCCGTTTCTGGGGCCTCCAACGCGAACACGGTGCCTGGTGCCTGTGGGAAGCGTTCTATCGCGGACTTCGCAAGGAAGACAGCCAGTGTCACGGCTGGTCGGCCGGCCCGAGCGTCTACTTCCATCGCACGGTGCTTGGCATCGAAACGAAGCCTGACCGCGTCACCATCATCCCTCGCGCCGCCAGCCTCACGCAGGCGCGAGGCGTCCACCCCCATCCCAAGGGCGACATCATCGTCGAATGGCGGGTCGAGAACGAAACGTTCTATCTCGATGTCGAATTGCCGGCGGGTCTCGTCCACGACATTCGCCCCGGTCCGATGTTCGCACATCTCGAACCGCGAGTCACCCTTCGCACGCGGTAGATCGCGCCACGTCGTGGCGTCCTGCTGCACGCCACGATCGGCGATTTCTTACTTCGCTTCCACCTGCTCGGTCGATTCGGTCTCGGATCTGACCGGCGCGGCGGGCACCGTCTTCGGACGTCGCTTCACAAAGCCGGTCTTTTCCCAATGGGCGAACAGATACAGGTAGCCGATTCCGATCAGCCCCATGATGAAGAGATAATGGTAGGCGGCCATGTAGTTGTAGCGACCTTCCGGCAGACCATAGAGCCAGCCCGAGCTGAACGAAATCCACAGGCCCATCGAGTTGGCCTGCACGAAATTCACGAGGCCGAACACGATCGCGAGCCCGCACGAGAGCGTGCCGAGACGATTCGTGGACACATAGTCGAAGAGGAGCGGCACCGCCGCCACGATCATGATCTTCGCCACCGCGCCGCGGATCAACCCGAGCAAAATCACCATGTGAAACGGCGGCAGCGCATTCGGCGCGATGTATTCGGCGTAGATGTAGAAAAACGCCTTCAGCCCGAGCACCACCGCCAGACCGATCTTGAGCAGCACCAGTCGGTCGAATTTGTCCGACGCCCATCCGCCCAGCGGCACGACCGTGAGCGCGATCAGCATACCGTAGCTCATGATTTCGCCGTATTCGGCTTTTGAATACCCCCACTGGTCCGTCACGAGCAGCGGCTCGAATTGCTCGAGGCCCACCCAGAGGTTCATCACGACATAGCCGAGCCCGAACAGCGGCAGGAGTTCGCGCGAAAACAGCCCCTTCAAAAGACTCCAGATCTGCACCTCGCCCAGCCGCAGCGCTTCCGCTCCTGGCGGCTTCACCTCCTCGACGCACCACCACAAGAGCGCCGCCGCGCCGATCAGGATCAGCGAATTGATCACGTAAATCAGCGTTTCGCCGGTGAACGTAAACCCGCCCGGCAGGGCATACGTGCGGTCGAATTGACCGATCAAGACGTAGAAAAAGAACACGAAGAAGCCGCTCTGGATCCATTGGCGGATCGCACCGGCCCGCCCGCGCTGCGCCGGAGGGATCACCTCCATCGTCAACGGCTCGAAGGGATGCACCAGGTGAAACGCCAGTTGGTAAACGAGCACACTCGCGGCGAAGCCCCACAGAAACGAGATGTGCGGCAGAAACAGCGAGATCACTCCCGCCGCCAGGAAGCCGATGACGAGAAATGGCCGCCTCCTTCCGTAGCGCGTCCAGATACGATCGCTCACCAGCGAGCCGATCGAACCGGTCAGCAACCCGCACGCGAAATTCAGACTCGTGATGAAGCCGATGAGCGCCGGATCGTTGGTGAACTTCCGCAGCGAGAACACCATCGCCGACTTGCTGAGCTGATTGTGCACCTCATAGCACATCCAAGGCAGCAGAATCACCGTGACCGCGAGCCACGACACCTTCGGCTGTTGCGTTAGGATCTTCCTCATCGCGCCCCCCTCCCCGAACGCAGATGAGGGAAACGCCGCGGTCGTGCCCCGGCACATATTGCGGAGCCATTGACCTTAGGGGTGGAAAGTATCACGGTGTTGGTCTCTGCGGCGGAAAATACATGAGGTGGCGCGCAATACCACCGGCTTCCTATTCGTCCGGATGCATAACAAGGTAATTCGGCTCGGACGCCAACGCCAGTCACCCACGGACGCGGCCCCATTTTTCCATGCGCAACTAGGGAGTCGCAGCATGATCTTGAACCAACACACCTCCGGGCGGCGGGTATCCGGCAGCCGCATCGTCGATCACCAGCACCCAATCCGGTCCGCCCCACTCTCGCCGTGTGCGTTGCTCGGCGGGCCTTCGATAACGACCCGTATTGCGGGTCTCGCCAATCAACCGCGCTTCACCGGTCCGCGGATCAAACCACCACGCGCGCAAGCGCTCACCCGCAATCACGGAGGTATCGATCTCGAGCTCTCGTGACATCGGCAGATAGACCATGATGGTCGTGGCATTCTTTTGCCCGACGCTTCCGTCGCGCGTCACCTGCACGTGGTCGGTGTCCATGCCGAGATCTTTCACGAGGCTCTGGTCGGGGATCCGCGACAAGAACGGTCGCGACTCGAGCAACGCCCGCAGGTGCTGCATCTGACCGGCACCCGGAGCGCTCAATCCCTCCTGCCAGCCTTTGGAAACGTCCAGAATCGGCGCGTCCTGCCCCGGCCGATACACCTGCCACACGCTGTGATGGCCATAAGTGTGTCCAAACGCCCCGGCGAACACCGCCCAATACGCCGCCTTTCGCACGTCGTAGTCCGTGAAACACGGATTCGCCGGATCGAACGCCGCCGGATGCTCTTCATAAGCCGGCTCCGCATCGAACACCGGCCGGACCGGCTGTGCCTCATACTCGCGCTCGATCATCTGCCAGTTGCGCGTCGAAAACCGCGCATGGCCCGACTGGATCAAATTGAAGTCCAGCCATGGCGCGTCGCGCCAGTATCGCGCGGCCGAAGCGTAGCCCTGGCAGTGATACGTCATCAGCGAGCGCGTATCGTGCTTCCGAATACCCGCGGCGAGCGCGTTCCAGATGGCTTCGTGGCCGACGGGGCTGCGATCGCCTCCGAGCATCCAGATCACGTTGGTTCTTTCGCTATACCGTCGTCCGAGAAATTCGCCATACCGGCGGGCGTTCTCGGCGTTGAACGGATGGTAGTTCTTGAAGCGCGGGTGAGGTTTGTCCTCCACATGCGATCCCCACGTCGGCAACAACGCCACGTAGAGCCCGCGCTCTTCCGCTCGTTGCAAGGTGTAATCCACCAATTCGAAGAACGATACATTGGGCCGCGCCGGGTCCAGAGCGTGCAGCGGCAAATTCCCCTCGCGATTCGGCGTCTCGAGTCCATCGAGTTCCCCCAGGATCACGCATTGCACCACCGTGAACCGTTTCGCCGCCCGATCGGCGAGATAGCGATCAATCTCCCCACGGTCCATGCGATAGAGCATCTGCCACGCAGTGTCTCCAAGATAGAAGAACGGGACGCTTTCCTCCGCTACGAGGAAGCGCCCGTTCTCGCTCACCGCGAGCCGCGGCAACGCTGCCGTTGCCACGGATACGAGAGCGAACGACAGAAGGAAAACGCATCCGGCCGGCGAAAACGACCGGCGGCAACCCTCCGCCCTGTCGTTTTCCGGATTCGGTTGGTTCTCCTTCATCGCTGACTAAAAGCTGAGGGTGGCCGTGAGCCGATACGTGCGAGGAACCGGCAGATAGATCGTGTAGGCCACGCCGTCGCGCAGCAGCCCGCGATCCTCGAAGGTCTGGCGAACCGCGCCGGACGGTTCCGCTCCCGCCACCGGCTGCGGATCTTGCAGATTGAAGAGATTGTCGATGTTGAGCTGCAGCTTGAGGCGAAAGCGATCGTTCAGCTTGCGATGGTAGGAGATCATCGCGTTCCCCAGGAAATAGTCCGGTGCGTAAACGGGTTGTTCGTCGGTGACTGTGCGATACGCGATTAACGACTTGCCGCGATATTGCACGCCGGCTCCAAACGCGAGCCCCTTGAGCGGCCCGTCATTGTTGAAGCTGTAACGGCCAAAGAAGTTCGCGGTCGTTTCGCGATCCTGGAACGGCGAACGCCCTTCAGGCGCCGTAAGCACCACCATCAAGTCGTCGAGGGCCTGAATCAGGCTGCCGACGGTCGAGCCGGCCGGCACGCCCGGCTGTTCGATCGGAGTGCTTTGGTCGGCGGCGAGCCAGGCGGCCCGGTTCTCTGCCAGATACTTCTTGCCCCACGGGAAAAGTCGGCTGCTGACGGTTTCCGCATTCTTGAAGTTGAACGTAAGCGTGATCTGCGGCGTCGGATTGGCGGTGAGCTCAAACTCGTAGCCTTCGCTCCGCAGGCTGCGCGTGTCGCGGCCCCCCAGGTCCACCGTTTGACCGATCGCGCTCCAGATCGCTTCGGACCAAACGAAGAAGTTGCCGTCCATCGCGACGTTTTGGTTGGCGTCCGCCGTCTCATACCAACCAAGCGACGCACCGATCTTGCCATCGAACAGCCAGAATTTCACGCCGGCATCCGTGCCTTCACCGGAGCGATTGCCGATCGAGGTGAGATTGCCGATCGGGCCGATGACTTCGTCGGCGCCATTGTCCTGAAAATTGTTCGCGCGATTGTAGTAGAGCGACAGCCGGTTTGGCAGCACGTGGAACACCACGCCGCGCGTGAAGGTGTCGCCCTTCACCGAGCGGAGCAGTCCGCTGCGTTGAAAGCCCCGCACGGCAGTCGTGCCCGGTTCCGTCGCCGGCGTGGAATTATAGAGGTCCTCTTCGTCCGTCCTCCAGCCGAAGAGTCCGACGATGCGATCGTCCCACAGATAGTTCTGCATCGCGAACATCGAGGTCTGCGTCTTGTTGCGGCTCCACTCCCAGATGCGATTTTCGAGCGAAGGCTGCACCATGGCTCCGGATCGATTCGCCATCGGTCGCACCCCGGCCGACTCCAGCGCCGCAAAGGGATCGCCCATCCCACGGTCGACCTCGTTCGCCGCGAACGGATCGTAGTAATTGCCCCAGAAGATCCGGTTGTCGTTGTGGAAATACGCCGGCTGCGCCCGGGTCGAATGGATGTTCACCCAACGCCCGGTGCGGCGCTCGCTCTCGTAACCTTTTTCCGAATACAGGGCGGCGAGCCGATGGTGGCCCAGAATCCGAGCCCAGCGCGAGTTCTCCAGCAGTTCTTCGAAATTGAGCGTGTAAGCGGCCGTCGCGCGGCGTTCCTCGCGGTAGTATTTCCGCCAGACGTGGCTGTCCTGGCCGAAGCCGCCGTTCGAGATGAGCACCGTCTTCCCGAAGTTCGGGTTTTGCGTCATTCCCGTTTGAATGCCGTTGGCATCGAAGGTCGGCAGGTAGGCGTTCGCGTCCTTGCGCACGCGATACGTCCCGAAGTTCATCGGCGAAACGACGTTCCGCTGCTCATACTCTCCGGACGCCGCGAGTTCGATGAAGAGGTTCCGTCCGATCTGCTGCTCGATGAACACGCTGCCCACCTTCGCGTCCGAGTTGCTGCGCGCTCCCGCGCCGAGCGGGTTCGCGTTGCGCGGCACGACGCTGAAATCGAGCACATTCGGCGGAGTGTTCAGACCCGGGATCGTCGGCGTGGCGCCGTCCGACCAGCGGAATTGCTGCGTGCCGGCGTTCCACACGAACTGATCCGCCCACACGCCGTCCGACATGAAAACGATCGCTCCACCCGCGGCGTTTACCGTTCCAGCGGGAGCCGTGCCCCAAGTGGTCGCGGTGTGCGCGCCTGGCGAACCCGCGAGTTCCCATCCCAAGTAAGCTTCGAAAGGCGTCCACGGGCGGGCCCGGTTCTCCGAAATGTCCATCCGTTCCGCTTCGAAGCGAAGGGTGGTTTTCTGGAACGGCCGCCACGTTCCGGCGACCGCCCCGCCCTTCTTGTCCTGGAACTCGAAATCACGGTAGCCCTCTTTCTCCTGCCAGAGAGCGTTTACGCGCACCGCGGCTTTTTCGCCGACCGTTTGGTTATAATCGAACGACGCGCGTCGCTCGCCAAAACTTCCCGTCGACAACTGCACCGAACCAAAATCGCGATCCGTCCGTGCACTCTTGGTCGTCGAGTTGATGATACCCGCGGGCGAGCCGATACCGAAGAGAACGGAGTTCGGGCCGCGCGAGAAATCGAGTCGCTCGGTGTTGTAGAAATCGACGTTCAATCCCGTCGCCATGTAATTGCGCGCCCGGCCCGCCCCCGAGATGCCGCGCATGCGGGTTTGGAAGTTGTTTTCGACAATGCCGTTTCCGGTCGTGTCGTAATCGGTCACCGTATTCACCGCGAACTCGAGCGCATCGTTCACCGTGACCGCCCCCAGATCATCGAGCAGTTCCTTCGTGAAGACCGAGATGGGTGCGGCGAGATCCTTCAGATCGGTGTTGAGACGGCTGCCGGCGAGCGTGCTCGCAGCCGCGTAGCCTTGGTCCTTTTGGCTGCTCACCACGAAGGTGGAGAGCTCGACGATGTCACGGTCACGGTCGTCGGAATCCGGCGCGGCGGATTGCGCGAAGACGGACAGATTCATTGCGGTGGTGCCAAGTGCCACTGCGCTCCAGCTCCGGAGCCAGCGCGAAGTAAGGGAAGAGTTCATGGTTCGCGAACGGGGTTTTGGTGTGTTTCGGCAGGAAAGCGGCCTGCCGTTCCTTCACGTAGGTCGCCTCCCAGTCCCCGCCAACGACGTGAAATCTGATCCTGTTTAGATTCTCGTGCACGCGCGACGGATCCGCCTGCGCACGGGACGCGCCGCCGTGTCAGCGACGCCGGTCCGGCAGAGTCAAACCTTCGTGCCAGTGCGGCTCGATAAGGAGCTTGCGCTGCACCTTGGGGATACCCCACTCGTCCTCGCTCATCGCGGCAACGAGCGCATCCACTCCGACACTACCGATGTTGCTCGTTTCCCGTTCGACTCCCGTCAGCTCGGGCGACTCGTCGACCACCACGCCGAGTCCTGCAAACGCCACATCGCCGGGCACTCGACGCCCCGTCGACAGAATCCATTCGTGAACGCGCGAGATGAAGCCGATCACGACCTCCGGTTTGTAGCGGTCGAGCCATCGCACGAAACTGTCGCGATCACGATGATCGCTCGTGAGCAGCGGGATTCGCTCCGAAGCGCGCAACCAATCCTGTTGCGAGGCCAGCGATGCCCCCAGGCGCGCGGCGTCATCGAAGGCGCGCGGCTGGTGCGACAAGATCGCCCCGCCCACCCGGCGATAGCCGCGATCGATCACCGTGCGCCAAACGACGCGCGTCGCCTGAAACGTATCCGGTGCGACGGTGTGAAACGGCACTTCGATCCATCCCACGTCCAGACACACGACCGTGAACTTCTCCGCCGGAAGTTCGAGAATGCTCGGCCCCTCGATGTTCGCGAATTGCGGCACCATCAATCCGCGGATCCCGCGATGATGCAGCACGCGACTCGCCGCTCCGATCGTCGCGTAGTCCGCGAGATCGAAATCATTCAGGATATAACCTCGCTCTTCCGCCCGCTGTTTCGCCGACGCCAGGAATCGGCGATGCGTGTCGTGATTTTCCATGCGGCTGTCGACCAGATACGCCAGCGCCGCGCCACTGCCTGTCTCATGGCCCGCCCACCGCTGCCGTGCCAGCGTCGCGAGCGCCGGGTCGGGGCGATAGCCGAGCTTTTCCGCCATCTTTCGCACCGCGCTCCGCGTCGCCTTGGCGATGCTCGGATGATTGCGCAGCGCCAGCGAGACGGTCGTTTTGCTCAGTCCGAGGCGCCGCCCGACGTCTTGCTGAGTGACCCGTCGCTTCATTGATCCACGGCCCGCTGCCTCACTCGCGCGATCGAACCGCGTTGGATTTTCTCGTCGCCCGAGCCGCGGGCGACTTGGGGCGCGCCGCGGTCTGTTTCCTCGGCTCCGGCGCTCGCGCCAGCAACGTCGTTCCTTCGTGCCACTCCGGCTCGAGCAGCAGCACCTGCTGCGCCTTCGGCACCCCCCAGTTGTTATCGAGCATTTGCGCGATGAGGAAATCCACCGCGCTCCGCGCGATCAATTCCGTCTGCAAGCTCACTCCGGAATAGGTCTCGTGCGGCCACGCGTGAAGCGACGCGAGCCCGATGTCTTCCGGCACGCGATAACCCGCCTCGGTGAGCCATCGATACGGTTTCGCCGCGATCAGCGAAATGATCGCGTCCGGCCGATACTTTTCCACCCAGGCGAGGAACGCCTCCCGATCGCTGGGCGGACAAAGTAGAAACGGCACCCGGTCCGCTTCCGCCACCAGTTCCATCTGCTCCGCATACGACGCCCCCAGCCGCGCGAAATCGTCCACCGCCACCGGCTGATGTCGAAATATCGCCGCACCGATCCGCCGATACCCGCGTTTCACCACCTGCTGCCACGCGAGCCGCGCACCTTCGAACTTGTCCGGCGTCACGATATGGAACGGCGTGCGCAGCCAACCGATCGAGCAGCCGACGACCGTGAATTTTTCCCACTGAAAATCATGCAGGTCCGGATCCACCTCGGGCGGCATCGTCGGCAGGATCACCCCGCGAATGCCGCGGTTGAAGAGCACCTTGCTCGCGGCCGCCCCGTTCGGATACGCCGACAAATCGAACTCCACCAGATTGTAGCCACGCTCCTCCGCCCGTTTGCGCGCCCCCGCCAGATGTCGTCGCTGCAGTTCGAGTTCCGGCCGCTTCTTGTGCACGAGGTAAACCAGCGTGACGCCGCGATCGATTTCCTGATTGGCCCAACGATGCCGCGCCAGCATCGCGATCGCGGGGTCGGGTCGATAGCCCATCTTCTCCGCCATCTCGACGATCTTCCGGCGGGTTTCCTCGGGCAGACGCGGACTGCCTCGCAACGCCAGTGAAACGGTCGATTTGTCGAAGCCTGTTTTCTCCCCGATGTCGCGGTGGGTGACGCGTTGATTCATCGGGATGACAACCAGAGCCAAGCGCGTGGCTTGTCAATCGCCGCGCGCCGGCGCGCCCCGCTCCGCCGTCTCACTTCTTTGCGCTGAACGCTTCCCGCGCCAACTTCAACGCGTCCTCATCCGCGCCGAGATCGCGTGCCGCCTTGGCATACGGCAACGCTTCCTTCAGCTTCACCGCGCGCCCGCGCGCCGGCGAGTTCTCGGCCAAACGAAAGTCGCCACTTTGAGCCGCGACGAACCGCGGATCTTGCACCAAGGTCGCTTGACGACCAAACGCCCGCGACACCCCGTAACGCGACGTCGAATCCGTCGGCTCCGCGACCTTGGCCACCCATGGGAAAACCAGATTCCCCTCCACGCTCGCGTGCTGCACGGTCGCATTGTCGTCGTTTTCCTCCAACTGAACGCTGCCGATGCCAAACGCCCCGCTGTCGACGACGATGTTGTTCGCCACCGTGATCGCCTCGGCGACCGGCGAGCGCAGGTCGATACCGCCCGTTCCGCCCGCCCAGTGTCCCACCGCTCCATTTTTGACGAGGGTGTTGTGTGCAATCACGATGTCGCGACGCGGACCATCGAGCCCCCACCGCCCGAAATAAACGCCCGAGCCGCGCGTGCGGACGAAGACATTGTTGTGCACCCAGATCTTGCGCATCCACGCCCCTTCGCCTTCGCAGGAAAGCACCACGCCCCATTCGCAGTCTTCGACGTAGTTGTGGTCAAACGAGACGTTTTCGAGCAGGCCATACCACGCATCGGCATACAGCGCCTGGCGATGGACGCGCCGGACGATGTTGTGGTGAACGCGTCCGTCGCGCGACGCCTCTTTCACATCGATGCCTTCCTTGTGGCTGTCGTGAACATGGTTCCACGCGATTTCGAAATCCGTCACACCACCGAGCGAGATCGCCTCGTGAGGCGCTTCACGCGGCTTCGGCTGCGCCCTGTCGCGCATCTCGAGGTTGTTCGCATCGGTCACCGTGTTTCGCAGAATGCGAATGTGGTGCGTATTCCACGCTCCGATACCGCACGAGTGGGTGTGCGCCGTCCGGATGTTTTCGATGTCGATGTGATGGCTCGGTCCGCGCACAAAGATGCCCATCGCGAGCGAGTTCTTCAGCGTCAAATCCTCGAAGCGCACATACGACGGACCTTCCACGTGCACCATTCCGGTCCCGCCGAGCCGTGCGCTCACCTGTGGCGTGTGCTTCCATTCGCTGCCATCGATGATGACCTCGCCATCGCCTGCCCCCTTGATCACCACCCACGCCTTTTCGCGACCGCCCGGCCCGAGGCGCAACGGCTCCGTCAGTTTATACGTTCCCGCTTTCAACAGCAGCGTATCGCCCGGCTGCAGTTGCTTCACCGCATGATGCAACGAGGTGAATGGTCGCGCCCGCGTGCCGTCGCCTGGTTCGGTGACATCGGACGCCCCCGGGGCGGCGTAAAGCTCGCGCGCTTGCGCCGATGAAGCCACGGTCAGCAGACCGAGACCCAAAAGGACAAACAATCGCCGGGAAAACGTCAGGGAGGATATGGGTGACATAGGGTAGTTGAAAAATGACTACACACGCTGTCTCAGCGAACCGGCAGCGGAAGGAAGTCCCAGTCGAGCGTCATCTTTTCGGCCAACGCCTTCTTCAGCTCCGTTTCCACCTCGGCGTAAGCAGGATCGCCCGCCAGATTGGTCATTTCGGCCGGATCTTTCTCGAGATCGTAGAGCTCATACGTCGGCCGCGGTGTGAAATAGAGCTTCACGAACTTTTCCTCGAGCGTCCCTGCCGCGTGCGCCGCCGTGATCTCCTTCCAACTCGGCTGCCCCGCACTGTCGATCGGAGCCACCGGCGCGTTGGGGGTGCAGTTGTAGATCAACTTGTAGCGTTCGGACCGGATCGCCCGCGAGAGATCGAACGTCGCCGCCGACGTATTCGGGCGCATCCCGCCATCGCCGCCGTGCGGCCCGCGTTGTGCGAAGATATACCGCCGCGTCTCCGCCGTTTTTCCGCGCAACACATTCAAGAAGCTCACGCCGCTCATTTCCTTCGGCGCCTCTACGCCAGCCGCGTCCAGCATGGTCGGCGCGATATCCTCGCCCGAGATCAACGCCTTCGTGCTCGTGCCCGGCTCCACCACTCCCGGCCAGCGCACCAGCAAGGGCACCGCGATTCCCGGGTCGTGCAGGGCTCCTTTTCCGCGCGGAAAAGCCATGCCGTTGTCGCCCATGAACACGACGAGGGTGTTCTCGTCCAAGCCCCGCGCTCGCAGCACCTCGAGCACGCCCGCGATGTCCGCGTCGAGATGTTCGATTTCCGCGATGTGCCGCGCGAGGTCACTGCGCACGCCCGGCAGATCGGGCAGATGCGCCGGCACGTCGAGCTTCGACGCGTCCGGCAGACCTTGGGGCCCGCGCAACGTCCACACGTGATGCGGGTCCGAGAAATTCAGCCAAAAGAACCATGGCTGTCCGTCCGGCACTTTCTCCAGAAACGACGCAAGCTTCCCGCCAAAATCCTCCATTTCGCCCGGTTCCTGCGAATAGTTGAAGCGACGTTCGAAGCTCCGCAGATCATGCTCGCTGATCATGCCCCAGATGTTCGGCGTGCGTTCCGCGAACTTTTTCTCCGGACCATCGAGATGATGATAGCGTCCCGCGACGCCCGTGAAATAGCCCGCCTCGTGGCGCAACACATCCGGCAGCGTCACCACGTCCGGCGGGAGCGGTGCCGTAAACCTCACCATCCGCGCCGCCACCGGCGAGCGCCCGCTCATCAGCGACGCCCGAGAGGGCACGCACGACGGCGACGTCACAAACGCCCGATCCGCCCGCAGGCCTTGCGCCGCCAGTCGATCGAGATTTGGCGTGCGCACATCCTTGTTACCATACGCGCCGAGATACGGATAGCTGTGGTCGTCGGAGAGCAAAAACAGGATGTTGGGCTTCTTCGGGGAAGCATTCGCATCCGCTTTGGTTGCAGCCCGCGCCACCGGCAGCGAACAAAACGCCGCCAGCAAGCCGAGCACCGTCAGGGAGAGCCGAGTCTTTGGGGTCATGTGCGGTTCGGAATGCTCCACCCAACGAGCCCGCGCCCATCAAGCAAGTGCCGCCTTATTCATCCCGGCTAACAGCCGGCCCCCGCGTCACCAACGCACCCAAAGCGTCCGCTCACCACCCGTCGGAATCTGGCATGCCACTCGGCCCGTAGCCTCGTCGAAATCGCACGCGACGTCCTGCCCATCGCACTCCACCGCACGGGGCCGTTTTCCCGCCCAGCCCACGAACCCGCCGCCGTCCCGCAGGCGCACGCAGCACGCTTCGGTCCCCGCCCACGCGCACTCCAAGACCGCGCCCGTGCTGTTGAACTTGTCCGCCAATCCCAATGCGGCGAAGCCGTGCTGTATCGGCACAAACGATACCAACTCCCACTCCCATTCCGCCAAACGAAACGTCGCCGTCTCTTCGCGTCCGCACGTCCACACGAGACCGCTCCGGTGCGCCAAGCCCGCAAACGTCTCGCCGGCGAGCCCTTCGACGTCCTTCGGTGCCACGCGTCCCTCGATCGGTTCGCACGACGCCGCTGCCGCTCCTGGCCGATGCTGCACATTGAACAGCCCCACGATCCCCGCATCTCCGTTCCGGTTGAACACCTTGAACAACACCCGTTCGTTCCTCGGATCCGCAAACAGACTGTCGCGCGTGGGCCGGCCGGGTTGATCCGCCCGCAACACCGTTCCGTCCGTCAGCACGAGTTTCCTCATCAGCGCGAAATCATGCGCGCCGGGTTTGTCCGACACATACACCGGCCCGCCCGACACCGCGCGCGCCGCCGCGTGAAACGCTCCCGCCGCATGCGCCGATTGAAACATATCCCAATCCGGCAAAATGAACTCACCGAACCACAGGCTCGTGTGAGCGTTGTTCAACACATGCTCGCCGTGCGTCTCCGGTCTTGCCGGATAGAAGTCGTCCGATGTCCGCAACACCGTGGATTCCGCCGCAAGATACGCCGCCTCCATCGTGCACGACATGCAGTTGATCAATCGTCCGCCGAAGTGACGCCCCACCGACGCCTCCAGCGCCGTCCGATACGCCCGCGCCAGCGCCACCCGTCCGCCCTGCCCCGCCGACACCGCTTCGAGCATCGCCTGATTGTCGACTTTCACCCCATCCACGCCCTGCGCCGCGAGTGACCGGTGATAGTCATCATAAAACGCCGCGATCTTCCGCGCCGACGGCACGCCCACCACCGCCCCCCACGGCCGCACATTCCAACTCGGGTCCATCTTCAATATCCCCGGCCCAAATGCCCGCGCGACCGTCCGAGGCTCGTAGTTCGCCAATCGCTCTTCATCGAGCCCGCCCCAGTATCCCATCAACGCGTGCCACACGAGGAATCGCTCGATGCGAAACTCCTGCTTCGCCATCCACACGACCGACGCGAGATCGCCCCCGAATCGTTCGTTCGGCGCCAAACTCACCAGTCGCTCTTCGCCGCCCTCCGCTGTTTCCACCGATTGCCACCCGTCATCGAGAATCATCCAACGCGGCTGCACGCCACCCGCTGCAAACGACTCCAACCCCGCCCGAACCTGCTCCGCCGACACCTCGCGGTAAAACGCGTCCCACGTGCACCAGCCGAAGAGATCGACGAAGTCCGGCTCTTTCTTCTCCTCGCGCAGACGTCCGCCCCCCACTCGTCCTTTCACCGCCCGCGCTCCTCGTTTCACCAAGTCGAAAGGATCGTCGCCGAATCCAATCCACAGCGCCACGCCGCCCGTGGTCATCACTTGCGGATCACCCGTCTCCGCACACACGACGATCCCCTCCTCACTTCCGCGCAGCGAAAACCGCGTTCCACCGTCCAACAGCGGAGCCATCAGCACCAGCTTTCCGCCGTCCACCTCCATCAGCAGCCACTGCGTCTCCCACTCGACCTGCTCAATCTTCGTGCCGAACTGCGCCTTCATCCAGAAGGGCCGATGCCGAAAACCTCCCGTGAACCGCTTCAGTCCCTTCACGCGGCCCAGCCCGAACTCCTGATAGCACGCCGGTCGGTCGATCGATGTCCGTAGATACGCGCCGCCCTCCGCCTCCCGGTCCACGATCTTCCACTCCGGCCGCCACGTCTCGAACAACTCGAACAGATCGCTCCCGCGCAACTCGGTTTTCATGTCGACTTTTTCTCCGGAAATCCGCGCGGCAGCCGATCTGTCGGCGTCACATCCGACGTCTGTTGCAGCCAATCCAGCATCCGTCGCTCCAGTTCCGCGCGCACGGTCGCCAGCGCCGGATCCTGGTAACGGTTCACCAACTCCTGCGGATCCGATCGCAAATCATACAGCTCCGAAACCCCGAGCCGCCGATGAATCAGTTTGTGCGTCGCCGATCGCACCATCGTCGCCCGGCACACGCTCAGCGGCTGATCCTGCTGCAGCTTTCCTTTGGCGTAGTAGATGTTCGTCGGATCCTTGAAGATCGGATCCGAATCCACGCGCCCTTCGAAGTTCAACGGCTCATGCGGATCGTAACCGCCTTCCGCAAACGCGCACCGCTCCGAATCGCCCGCGGCGCCCCGCAACTGCGGCCCCAGATCGCGTCCAAATTGTGGATACGCCAGCGGGTTTCCCGCGAGCCCTAGCAATGTCGCCGGCAAATCCAGCAACTCCACCGGCTCGCGCACCACATGACCGCGCGCTCCGCCGGGCATTCGCACGATGAAAGGCACCCGCGTCATCGTGTCGTCGAGCGCGTTCGGCCACTTTTCCACCAATCCGAAATCCCCCGCCCAATCGCCATGGTCGCTGAAGAACACGATCGCCGTGTCGTCGGCGAGCCCCGCGGCTTCGACCGCATCGAGCAACCGTCCGAACAGCGCATCCACCACGCCGATCATCCCGAGATACACCGCGTTGATCTTTCGCATCAACGCCGGCTCCGCCTCGTCCAAGCGCCGGCTCTTCCGAATGAGTCGGTGAAAATCCGGCTTGTTCGGCAGCTCCGCCGGCCGCAGCGGCGGCAATAATTTCGGATCGATCAGATCATGCCACGGCGCCGGCGCATGATACGGCGGATGGGGAAACGAAAGACTTAGCCACATCGCGAACGGCCGTTTCGGCTTCGTTCGCAGATACTCGATCGCGCCGTCCACTGTCCGATAATCATTCAGTTCTTCGATGCGTCCCGCCGTCGCTTCGTAGAGAAAACTCGCATACCGCGGATCATCCGTCGGAAACGGATTTCGCCCGCTCGCTTTTGCCGCCGGGAGTGAACTGCGATCGCCGACACGATAATCGTCCACGCTTCCCGCAAACGCATCGGGCGAAAGCGTGTCGTTCTTCCCACCCCAGATTACCTCACAACCCGCGTCGCGAAATCCGCGCAGCAGATTCGGTTCATCGGCACGCAAGGGATTCCACAAGGTGCGATGCCCCCGCACGTGCGGATACCATCCCGTCATGAACGAGCACCGCGACGGCGTGCAAACCGGATGCTGAGCATGGCACTGATCAAACCGCACCCCTTGCGCCGCGAATCGATCGATGTTGGGCGTCGGCGCGAGCGGATGCCCATAGCAGCCGATCGACTCGGCCCGCATCTCGTCCGGGTTAAAGAGAATGAAATTCATCGCTCAAAATCCTTCGTTTCTCCGCAGCACGTCGCGCAACGTGATATCCACCAGCTTGAAGTCTTCCGGCTGCAAACGTGTCACCATCACGAAGCCGCGCATATCGAGCCCCACCAATCCGACCCGATAACGCTTCTCGTCCTCGAGTTCCTCCGTTTTCGGCAAAGGAGAGATACGGATCCTCGATCCTTCGCTTTTAGCGAGCGCGATTTTCATCTCCGCGCCCGACAGCGTCATCGTCGCGAGACGATGCCCAAACGAAAACGCCGCGAGATCGGCTATCCGTGTTTTTCCCGCGTGCTTCCAAGGCGCCCGTTCGCCCGACGCGTCTTCCTGCACCACGAAATCGCACCCCAACGCCCGCCGTATCCGCCCGGCCGCCCATTCATTCGCGTCACCTTCAATCGCCGGCGACTCCGCGTATCCACGTTCCCACTTCCACCGGCTGTCCATCCGCCGCGCCGCCACGAGCCGTCCTTCACCATCCGCCATCACAAAATCCGGCGCCGGCTCGCGGCTTGCATTCAGCGCCACCAGCACGCCGTTCGCGTCGTAAAGTGACGCATCGCTCGCCGCGACCCAGTAAACGAGTCGTTGCGGATGCTCCGGGTTGAAATGCAGCAGCCCAAACCCGCGTCCATCCCACGCCCATTTTTCCCCATCGCTCGCGCGTAACATGCCGGCCTTGTCGTTCACTTCGATCGGCATTCGCCCCGCGATCCGCGCCGCCAGGCTGTTCTCCGCCGCCGATCCCAGCAGGATCACATTCGTTTTTTCCAAGTCTTCCGCGGTCACCTCGTCATCCGTCTTTACGGGCAATCCGCCAAACATCATCAGCGGTCCCGACTCCGAAGTCCCCGGCGCAAATCGCGACCGACGACTGAGCTCCTCGGCCATCGCTTTCAATCGCTCGGTGACCTCCGCCGAGCCCTGCGTCCCATACACGATCATCAACGGCTCCCCATGATAAAGCGCCGTGGCTCCTCCGGGGAAATGCAGTCTGAAACTCGCTTCGTCCGGCAGCTCCGTCACCACTCGCACCGCCTCTTCATCATCGACCACGAACACGGCCTTCGGCAGCGGCGGCTCGATTCGCGCAATCGGCTTCGCATTCACCGCCACGATCAGCGGCCGGTCTAGATCCGCCGGCGATTGGTCCAACGCGATCTTTATCACCCGCGCATTTTCCATCTTCACATACAACGCATTGCCGGCGTCGAAACGCGCATCGATGCCCGCCGGCTTCCCCGACGGCCCCCACTCCTCCACCCGCGCCCAATACGCCCCGCGCGCGAGTTCATCCGTCGCCGTGTAAATCACCCGTTGGACCGTTTTCGGCGACACACGCGCGCGGCCTTCGCGCCACGACCGCATCGCCGCCCGCCCCTCGCTCCAGCGTCCAAACTGATGCCCGAGCCCCGTCGTCTCCGCCAGAATCGCGGCTCCGCCCGCGTCGTTCAGCCACTGCACGCCCGCGCGCGCGCCCGACACCGGCACCACATAGTCGTCGTCGCTGTGCAGCGCATACGTCGGAAGGTTCAGCATGTTCTCCGTCGGCAGATGCGCCGCCGATCCCGCCCACGGCACCGCCGTCGCCCACCGATCCGGATGACGCGCCCCGAGCGTAAACGTCCCATATCCGCCCATGCTGCCGCCGGTCAGGTGAATCTCTTCCTCGACAATCCGCCAGTGACGTCGCACATAGTCGGTCGCTTCCAACACATCGACTTCCGACAGCTCGATATAACCTCCCGTGCGCCCTCGTCCGATGACGAACAACTCGAACACGGGCTCCCGCTGCGCTTCGCCCCAACGAGATCCATGCGTCCCTCCCGCCCCGTGCATGTTCACCACCAGCGGCCATGCGCGGTCCGGCGTATAAGAATCCGGGATACGCAAGGTGAACGGTTGCCCGCTTCCGTCGACGTCCGACCGATACGCCCACTCGATCGCTCCGCGCTGTTGCAGAAACGCATTCGCGTCCCCCGCCAACGCGGTGCGCCAACGCGCCACGCGATAGGCCTGCATCGCAATTTCGTTCTCGTCCGGCTCGTTCGCCGCCAGCGCCGCCTCAAGCTTCTCCGCCAAGTAGGAAAACCATCCCGATGTCGCTGACCACGCCGCGTTGATCTTCGACTCACATGCGAGCACGAGCTGTTCCTTGGCGAATTCTCCGCGCTCCTCCATCGCCAGAAAAGCCACCTCACCCGCCAACGCTTTCGGCTCCTCCGCGCGTGACAAAACCGCATACGCGCCTCGCGGCACTTCGAACAGCACCACTTCGCCCGACTTCATCTCCCGCTCGAACACAACTCCTCCGTCAGTCCCGCGCACCGTCACCTGCTGCATCAGCTCGGGAAACAGCGTCTCGTCATGATTCAGTCCCGCCGCGATCTCGATCCGCCATCGTCCGTTTTCCGGCAGGATCGAAGCGATCCGCGGCTGCACTTGCAAAGACCCCTCCAACGCTGCGCGGGCCTTCTCGCGCGGTAGCACTTCGATCGCGGTCCCCCAGCCGGGACCATTCTGCTCGATTTTCACCAACAGCGCATTTCGCCCACGCTTGAGATTCGCCCGAAAGGTTTCGTCGCGAAACCGCACGCCCCGCCCGCCCGGCACCCACGCCGTGTGCACCGGCTCGCCGTTGACCCACACTCGCCCGCCATCATCGGAGCCAAAGAAAAAAGTGATGGTCTGCTCTGTCGGCGAATCCAGCCAGGTAAAGAGATAAGCCACCCGACGCTCTCCTTCTCCATAGAGCTGCGTCAGGTCCGCAACTCCGTTCTCCCGCGCCACCAGTCGCTGCGGCGCTTCCACGCCCTCCACCATCGTTGCCGTCGAAAACACCGCCTTCCGCTCGCCTCCCACACTCGTGAGGAAGTCCCGCGCGAAGCCCGCCCGCGTATAGCCTTCAGGACTCGGCCGCTCCAGCCGCTCGCTCGGGAATGGTCCCACCACCAGCCACTCGCGCACAAAGAGATCTGCCGCGTCCGGCTTCAGCAAATATACCGGCGCCTCCGCCGCGGCGACGCAGCGGAATCCGACCGAAACAACAACACCAAGAAAACTCCGCCAACCGACCCGAGAGATAAAACGCCGCACGGACATCGACACCGCGCGAATGTTAACCGTTCGCTCCTTCGCGCAACGCGCAGCGCGTTCATCGTGTTGAATATGTGAGTTCCGCCGCTCCGCTCCCTGCGGATCGGAATCCTCCCCAGTCAACCGGAGGAATTTCACCCTGTTGGCGAACTCCCCCAGATCGGCTTTCCTCTTCCGCGATGCGACGCTCCCCGAAACGCTCACGGTCTGCGGCGCCTCACATTCCCCTTTAGAGCGAAGGTCGATCTCTCTCTCGATGCGCGCCACACTTGCCGACATCTCCGGCCAGACAGGCTATTCCAAATCCACGATCTCGATCGCGTTGCGCAACGACCCCCGCCTCCCGGCCGCGACACGTCAGGCGATTCAGGAAGTCGCAAAGCGGCTCGGCTACCGCCCCGACCCCAGCCTGTCCGTCATCGCCGCCGCACGCTGGCGTCGCGCCGAAGGTGCATCGGGCCTCACCCTCGCCTGCTTGCTCGACTCTCAAACCCCCGCGCCGCGCGTTCTGCGCGCCTATCTCGATGCCGTCGCCGAGCGCGCGACCGATCTGGGTTACGTCGCGGCCCGTTTCGACCTTCGCGCTTACCCCAATCCCCGCGCTCTTTGCCGCGTGCTCGTCCAGCGCGGCGTTCGCGGCGTCTTGGTTCCGCCCGTCTACACTCCGGAGCTCCTTCGCGACTTCGACTGGTCGCTCTTCGCGGGCGTGAACTGCGGCCAAGGCCTTTGGCGTCCGCCCTATCACGTGGTCAACACCGACGTCTTCGCCGCCGTCCAGATCGCTCTGCGCGAATGCCTCACCGCCGGCTATCGTCGCATCGGTGCGGCCTTGTTCGTCCACCGTTACTCGGCGGATGATGACGCGCGTCGCCTCGGCGCCGCGTTTCTCGAGATTGCTCACATCACCAGCGAACGCGCGGAGATCCTTCCGCTCGAGTCGGCGCCCGAAGATCGAACGGCATTTCTCGACTGGGTGTCGCAAAAGAAACCGGAAGCCATCGTGGCCCTGCACTCCGGTGCCGCACGCTGGCTGCGCGAGGCGGGTTATCGAATCCCTCAGGACATCGCGGTTGTTTGCCTCGGCGACACACCTCACCCGGAGCTGGCTCACATCAATCCTCAGCTTGCCGATGTCGGCCGAGTCTCAGTCGAAATGCTCGACGTCGCCCTTCGCCACAACGAGATCGGTCCGCCCGCCCGCCCGCGCGTGGTGCTCGTCACGCCAGAATGGATACCAGGCCCGACGCTCGGACACGCCGCGACGTGAGCGGACCATCATGGTGGTGCGGCTGAATCTCCGCACCACCTGTCCTCACTCGCCTAGAACGAATACGTCGCGGTCAGAAAGATCTCGCGCGGGTTCTTGTAGAGAATCGTCCCGCCTTCCTGGTCATAGGCCTGCGAAATGATGCCCACGCGTTGCACCATGTCGTTCTGGAAAACATTGCGCACGTTGAGCTGCAGCTTCAGCTCGCGCCGATCCCGCAGTTTCCACCGATACCCGGCCGTGAAATCCGCGGTGTAGTCTGCCTTGCCTTTGTATTCTTCGATCACGCCGTCACCGTTCGCGTCGTCGTAACCGATCACCGAGGGCCCGAGGTAGCGCACGCCGCCGCCGATCGAAAGCCCCTCGAGACGCGTCCCGGCCGCGAACTCGTAGTTCGTGAAGAGATTCGCCGTGTATTCGCTCTCGCCCAACTGCCGCTGCCCGTCGCGCACAAACGAAACCAGGATCGGATCGATCGTCGCGATCGCTTGCGCCACTTGGCCATTCGGGTCCAACGGCCCGCCCGATTGCGCCAGCCACTCGTCGCGTTTCTCGGCGTAGAGCGCTTTGTAGTTCAACCCCTGATTCGAAAGCACCGTGCGCTTCTTCGCCGCGTTGAACGTCAGCCGCCATTGATCGGTGAGATTCGCGGTCAGCTCGAACTCGTAGCCCTTGCCTTGCGTGTCCGTCGTATCCTGAAACGCCGTCGTGTAGGCGCCCGGCTTGAGCAGGTTCACGATCACCGCCGTCTGCGTCACCACCGTGCCGAACCAGAAGAAGGTCCGATTCAATTCGGCCGTTTCATAATAGCCCGCCGAGCCTTGCAGCCGTCCGTTCAGCAAGCGGAAACGCAGCCCGTAGTCTGTGCCCTCGCCCGAGCGCGGCGGAATCGCCGTCAACGACCAGCGTCCGTCGCTGCCGATCGTCGGCACCATGTTCGACTGGTTGTTGAAGTTCTCCGACTTGTTCGCGTAGGCGTAGAGTCCTTCGACGATCTTCAACGTCGCGCCGTAAGTCTTCGTGTTGCGACCCGCCGGCGGGTCGAAGGGACCGTAATCGCCCGTCACATAGAAACTCCCCCGCTCATCCTGCGCGCGTCCCGCCCGCCGCCGCGTCTTGAATTCGTCATTGCGCAATCCGCCGATCAACGTGAGCCGATCACCGAGGAAGCGGCTCACCATCGAAATCTGTCGATAGTCCTGCCGCACGATCTCGTCGCGCAACTGCCCGCCCTGCCAGACGAGAAAACCGATGTCCGTTCCCGGCGCTTGGTTCGCATTGTCGCGCGCGGTGTATTGCGGCGCATCGCCCGTATTCAAATAAACGCGACGATAAACGCGGTGCGCGTCGTTCGTGATCGGCAGGTTCGGCGCCGCGGTGCGACTGAAATCCGTCTGCCGCGCCGTCGCCGACGTCGAGTTCTCCTCGCGCCGTCCGAGGAGCCCCGCGATCTGGTGCTTGCCCCAGACGTCGCCAAAATCGAACTCGTAGGACGCCGTGAGTCGGTAGTCGTCGGAGTGCAGCTCCTGATGCACTTTCTGCCAGTTGCCCTGCACGAAGGGCCGGCCCACATTCGGATTCGGCTGTCCGTTCGGCAGTTGTTCGTTCGGATCGATGCGCACTTGATACGATCCTCCGCCGACGCCGCCTTGAATGAGAAACGGACGGTTCAGGTCGATGGTGTAATCCATCTTGTTGTAGGCCGCCTCGATGAAGAGCTTATCGAAGAGCCGCTGCTCGACGAAGATCGAGTAGTTCCGTCCGCTCGTGTCATTGCGATCGTCCGGCCCGTTGAAGTTCTGATGCCGCATCAAAGTCGGCTCGAGCACGCTCCCGCGATCGGTGTTCGTCATTGCCATGCCGGTCCAGTTCATCACCTGCCCCGAGCTCGTGTCGTAGATCAGGATCGGGATCGTGCCCATGTTCGCCACGGTCGTGTCACCCGTCGGAAGCGGTCCGCGCGCCACCGGAATCGTATTGCCCGACCAGCCCGAGTAATAGTCGAGCAACGGAAACCGTCGCGCGATGTTGCGATCCTGGTCCAGCCGCTCCGCATCGAACCGGATGGTCGTATCGCGCCACGGCCGGAACGTCACCGCGCCGTGGATACCGCGCCGCTTTGTGAATCCGTAGTTGATCCAACTGTCGCTTTCGTCCCAGACGGCATTGATGCGCGCCGACAACTTTTTGTCCCAAAGGATCTGATTCCAATCGAGCGTCGCACGATACGCGTCGCGCGTGCCCACGCGCCCGCTCACCGTGCCGATGTTGCCATTGAAGTTCGCGCGCTTCGTCGTGGTGTTGACGATGCCGCCCGGCGTTCCCGTGCCGAACAGGATCGAGTTCGGCCCGCGCGCGAAGTCGAGCCGCTCGACGTTGTAGGCGTCGGACGCCACCGCCCACGGAAAGAAGTTCCTCGTCGCCGTGCCCGACACAAAACCGCGGAAGCTCACGCCGGTGTTGCCGAAGATGTTCGCTTCGAAGTTCGCCGACGGAGAGTTCTGGAACTGCGGCGTCGCGTTCAGTGCATACAGCGACGCCTCCATCACGTCGCCGGCCGCGATGTCGTTCAGAAAGTCGCGCGTGAACACCGATACCGCCGCCGGCGTGGTCAGCAGGTCCGTGTTCAAACGGCTGCCCGCGAGTGTGTTCGTCGCCACATAACCGCGATCGCGCGTCGTGCTGACCGTGAACGGCGACAGTTCCACGATCTCCTCATTTGCCGCCGCAGGTTCTGTCTGCGCGCGAGCCATCGATCCAACACTCAGTCCAAAAACGGCTGCGACCGACCGCAGCGTGCGGGGGGCAAGGAAGTGCGACATAGGAATCCTGAACGGTTTGTGGGGGATGCGTCAGCAGATGCGCTGACGGTGTATCTCGCAGGTTCCGCGACCTGCCCCGCTCTTCAACGCCCGCCCCGTCGAAACCGTTCGATAGACTACCCTAGCGTATGCGGACGCTATAAAGCCCCGGGCGCCCTATACGGGTTCAATCGGCACTCTCGCCAACGATATGCCGTTCTGGAAACGGGGTCGGCCTCTGGCACCCGCGCGCCGTGACAGGCTCTATTAGTTTCCATGGACACTACGTATTCGTCCGCGACGTGAGGAAGCAACTCGGTGAACTACAACGGACCATGCGCGAGTCGTGCGTTGTCTCTGCACCGCCGCCCAGAAATCCGACGATGATATCTGAATCCTGTCCGCTCCTATTTGTTGGCGACTCGCTTTAAAATTCCGAGTTCCTCGACCGCGCAGAAAGACTAAGGCTCTTTCCGTCGCAGAAAGCAAAGTTCCCCCAGGCTGCCGATCCGAATGAAACTCGCGCGCGTCACGCCACGCGCGCAGCCATCGCGGATTCCCGATACGTTTTGGGGCACATTCCCATCTCTCTCCGGAAAAGCCGGTTGAAAAATGAAAGCTGCGTAAACCCGTTGTTCAGTGCGATTACGCTTATCGCGTGAGAAGTGGAGCACAGCTCTTCGCAGACCGCACGGAGACGCACATCGTTCAGATAAGTGGTGTAGCACATCTTGGTATGCATCAAGAACTGCCGGCTGAACGTCGTCCGGCTCATGCTAGTCACCCGCAACAGGTCCACCAACGCAATCGGCTCTCGGTAGTTCGCGTGGATATAACTCTGCGCGCGACGAATGGCCTCGTGCTGCTCATTCACCCCCGTCAGATCAAATGGTCGAGCGGCAACCAGTCGCACGTCCTCAGGATTCGCATGCAACAACTCGTGCCAGAGTTCGAACAGCCGGCCGAGCCGCTGCAGCCCCGTCAAGTTGATCAACTCTTCAATTCGCCGGCAAGCGAGTCGTCCGGAAGAGCCGCCCACTCCCAAACCTCGCAGCGCTTGATCCGCTAGCAATCTAAGCGACTTCAATTCATTGATGTTCGCAAAAGGGTGAGCCGTCGGAAATTCCCACAGAATCGATATCCCTTCCGAACCGCGTGGATGATGCCAGTAATGCGGAATATTCTCCCCGAGCACGAACAACTCCCCCGTGTCGAACCTCTGCAAACGATCGGCAACGAAACATGTGCTCGTGCCACGCAACACGGACGTCAGTTCAATCGCGCTGTGATAATGCCAGCGCGCGCCAAATGCGGGCACCCGCTGCACGTCGCTGCGCCCCTGAATGATCTGCACACATCGATCGTCTCCGCTCCACCGCTCAATTCGAAAGAAACTTCCATGGCCAAAATCGATTGTTTCACGAAGTCGCGACATAGAGAGACGAGGTATTGTTCTAGTCCGATTTAGCAGACATCGCACCAATCACGGACACATAACGCTTGACGGCACCGAGTGGTCATCGGTGACGCGCCAACGAATAAAATGTTCGGCAAGCTCCATTCGCCGGCAGCGCCCACTCGATCACGGAATGCGTTGTTCGTCCTGCCCATCGTGAAGTCTTGATCAAGCGCGATCTCCAAAACTCGAGGCGAAGTAGGCACGAAACGGCTGAGTGGCCCAAATGAGTCGGTGTTTGCCATTCCGAGACAATTACCCAGCGAAGCGGCGATACAACGCATTCGGACCGCAAGCCTCCATGAGCGACTGGTTCGTAGAAGGGAGACGGGGCTCGCAACCGATGGTGCGTCAGTCGAGCAAAGGCTCGCCGCGGGTATGTTTTCGGAGCATATCGGTGTCCAACGTCAGCCCCAAACCAGGGCCGCTGGGAATTGCCAGCATACCATCCTGATCGAGCTTCCAATCGTCGTCGGTGATCTCGTCGATAAAGGGAGAGCCGGTAAGATACTCCACCAAGTCCGTTCCGGGTATCGCCGCCGCGAGATGCAGGTCTGCCGCGAGCCCGACCGCGGTATTCCAACCGTGCGGGATGAAACGAATGCCATGCTCCTCCGCCGCCCAGGCGATGCGCCGCTCTTCGCTGATGCCTCCGACCTTCGTCACGTCCGGCTGCACAATATCGAACGCACCGCGTTCGATCCACGGCTGGAAGGCTTGGCGGCGCGTCAACACTTCACCTCCGGAAATGGGCACCGGTGAATGTTCGCGCAGCTTGATGTAGTCCTCCAACGCATCTGGCACGAGCGCTTCCTCGAACCACTGCACGTCGTAGTCAGCCAGCATGCGTGCGGTGTTGATCGCCCACTTGTATCCATTATTCCAATGCGCATCGCTGCCGCCGGCATCCACCATGAGCCGTGACTCGGGGCCGACCGCTTCGCGCGCCGCCGCCACGATGGCGCGATCGACCTTAGCACTTTGCCGACCGAACGGTCCCCAGCCGATCTTGAACGCACGAAAGCCTTGCGCCTTCACGGCGAGCAGCCGGTCTTTGAGTTTCTCCGGCTCGTCCATCAACAGCGACGCATACGGCTGCACGCGTTCGCGATGGCGGCCGCCCAACAACCGGCTCACCGGTTGTCCGGTGGCCTGTCCGAGCAAATCCCAGAGCGCGATGTCGATTCCGCTGATCGCATGGGTCAGTGAACCGCCTCGGCCCAGCCAGAAGCTGTGCTGGTGGAGTTTTTCGCTCACGCGCTCGGGTTCCAGTGCGCTTTCGCCTCGATACAACGGTTCGAGCACGGCGAGTGCAGCGCGCACGAGCGCGTCGTTGGTAAACACGCTGCCGAGCCCCACCGCACCTTCCTCCGTATGGACCGCAACCAGCGTGTGAACACAGTCGTCGGGCCGCAGTTCGTTGCTCCAGCCACCTTCGGGTGTGGCGCCGCACAGGCCAGCGCATCGGATTTCGCGAATCTTCATAGGGTATGAACTAGCGCCGGTAACGTGGGCGCTGAAAAAGTTTGGCAACGGGCGCAAACGGCACGTTGGCGTCCAGAGGGAAAACCGGCCGCCGACAACGCGTGTGGCCCAGGCTCGCCAGGTTAGCACTCGTCGAACCCGGCGCATCGACGTTCACCATGCGCACGCACCACGCCTCATACATGTGATGCTGGCAGTGCGGCGACTTGACCACCACCGCGTCGAAATCCTGCGGATCGCGGCCATGAGCATAAAACAGCGATCGATCATAGAGGTGCACGCCACGGCTCGTCACCACGAGCGTGATGTTGTCCGCTTCGAGCACCGCCGTTCGTCCCGCCTGCCAAATGCCGCCAAAGGATTCACTCGGCACGCGTCCATCCGATAGCATGCACACGCGCGCTTCGATCGGCAGCGGCGTAAACCGGCCGGGATCGCGCGTGCCTCCGATCGTCGTCGAAATCGTCGCGCCCACTCCCGCCTCGAACGCTTGCGCCACCGCCGGCGCGTCCACGATCGGCGCCAGCAAACGTCCGCGATAGCCCGCCTCTTTCAGCGCGCGCACGATCACATTGCTGTCACCCGACGCACCGGAGCTCGTTGCATCCGCCGCATCGACGAGCGCCAGCGTTCCTTTTGTAGTGGCCATCGCGATGCGCGTCATTTCCTCCACGCTCACCAGCGGCACCCGCATCCACTGATGGTGCGACCAGAAGTTATGCGCCATCGCCAGCGCGGCTTCGCTCGCCACCGCGGCGTTTCCATCCATGACCGCGAAACTGTAGGTGAGCAGTTCCGGCACGTCGGTGAACGGGTTTCCGATAAACACGCCCGCCGACAGCCCCGCCGGGCTTTTTTCCGCCGCCTGCGCCAGGCGAATGCTTTCACCGTAGAGCCCTTTGGCCGTGATCAGCTCATCCCCACGCACCAGCGCCGGAATGTCGACCTTGGCCGTCACCGGCCTGGCCTGGCCCTGCAGGATGCGCAGCAGCAACCGCGCGGCCCGTTGCCCCGTTTCGAAAAAATCGACGTGCGGATACGTGTGAAACGCCACCACCGCGTCGCTGTGCTCCAGCATCTTCTCCGTCAGAATGCCGTGCAAATCGAGCGAGACCACGATCGGAATGTCTTCGCCTAAAATTTTCCGTGTCTCCGCCAGCAGATATCCTTCCGGATCCAACTCCGTCTCGCTCGCCAGCGCGCCGTGCATCGAAAAATAAACCGCGTCCACGGGCGGCGCCGAACGAACCGCGGCGAGAAACTCGTCGGCGATCCGCCGCCAACCCGGTCCCGAAAGCGTGCCGCTGGAGGTGATCCCAATCGCACTGTAAGTCGGAATCGTTTCCACCCCGGGCGCCGCATCGAACACTTCCAGCGCCCCACCCACTTCATAACGCACTCCGCGATGATATTCGAACACCTCGCGCCCGCGCCGGATCGCGAAATCATCATAGCTGCTCAAATCGGGATTGAAGGTGGAAACCTCCTGTTTGCATTCGGCGACAAGTATCCGAGTCATGATCGATACAAATTAGTGAACCTTGGCAAAATCACGGGGGAAGAGATGCCGGATGCCCAACAGCACCAGCGCCGCCGCCGTGATATAAACAAGTCCGGTGTAAGTGAGCAGGTGCTCCATGCCGACGGTGCGCTTCCACATGCCTCCCACCAACGGCGCAAAGCCCGACAGCATCCCGCCACAAAAATTCAGGACGCCCACCGCCGACGCACGCGTGTCGCCCGGCACCACCTCGAACGCCGCGGGAAAGATGTTTCCCATGAAAAACCCGCTGAACAACCCGAAGGCCGCCGCGCTCACGCAGGTCAGCGTGAGCGTCGTCGAATTACCCAGCGCATGCAGGCACGGCGCGCACAGGAGCAGACTGCCCGCGAGCAACCACAGCCGGGAACTGCGCGTTTTCAGATAAAGCCGATCCGCGAGAAAACCGCCGCTGAGCATACCGACGAGCGTCGCTCCTTGTAGATAGGCGGTCGCCGTGAACGCCGCTTCGGCCAAGTCCAGCGAGAACTTCTCGTGCAGGAAGTTCGGCAGCCAACTGTAGATCAGCCACAGGCCGAAAACAAAAACCGGGAACACCACACACAACAGAAGATAGGTCGGCACCTTCATCAGCGCCGCCGCGGCGAGCACCCCGCCCGCCTTGCGTGTTTCCATCTGCGCATTCTCGTTCACACCCCGGAGAAAGAGGAAATACGGCACCGCATACAGCACCCCGACTCCGCCGAGGGCAAAGAACGCCTCACGCCAATGGCCCTGCTGCGCCATCCACCCGCCAAACCACGCGCCCGCCACCGTCCCAATGATCTGAGCCGTGCTCAGGATCGCGATCGCCCGCGAACGCCGCTCTGGCGCATGCGCGTTGGCCGTGAGCGAAATCGCCGCGGGCATGTAAAGCGATTCGGAGATTCCCATCAGCGCACGCAGCGCGAGCAACAGAAAGGCGGACGACGCCAGACCAGTCGCCGCCGTGACCGCGCTCCATATCGCCAGACTGAATACAACCAGCAGCCGCTTCGAGAATCGATCCGCCAGTTGGCCCGCGAGCGGGCAACCGATCGCATAGACCCAAAGAAAAATAGAACCGGTGAGCCCGAGTTGCGTGTCAGTCAGCCCCAGATCCGTTTTCAGCACCGGAAACATGGCGAAGATCGCCTGCCGGTCGCAGTAGTTCAGAAAATATGCGCCCCACATGAACGCCAGCAACGCCGTCGCCGACTGCCTGGAGGCGGTCGACGACGCGGGGACGGTCGGCGGAATTGCGGGGGCGGAGTGGTTCACGCAGCGAGTTCGTTCTCTTTAGGTTTCCACCCGTTCACGTCCAGGCACGGTCGCAGAACTCACAGTGACCGGCTCCGACCCCGCAAATCCTCGTGGACGGAAAAGGCCGGCAGGTGGCAATTGTTTTGGTGAACGTTTCGGGCACATGTTGGAATCCGATACAGGAGGATACCTTTTCCGGTCTTCAGGCCTCTACATCTATCAACCCAAATACTGACACTAATGGCCGTGGGTCTTCGCTCCGGTCTCTCCTGACTGCAGCTCGAGGAGCGCGGCGTGCAGGATTTCAACCGGATGAAGCGCAGTTCGATTCAGGCCGTCGCCGATTTGATGACGACAACTCGACCCCGGCGCCGCGATGAGCGCGTCGGCCGGCGTTTTTCTCAGCGCCGGAAACAGCACGAGCTCTCCAATCTGCTGTGAAACTTCGAAGTGCTCCGCCTCATAACCGAAGGAGCCCGCCATCCCGCAGCAGCCCGAAGGAATAATCGACACGCGATAACCCGACGGAAGCTCCAGCGCCTTGACGGTCGGCGTCAGCGAAGAAAGCGCCTTCTGGTGACAATGTCCGTGAAGCACGACCGGCTGACTGCGCGCCTTGAAAGACGAAGAACGAATGCGCCCCGCGTCCGCCTCGCGCGCGATGAACTCGTCGATGAGTAGCGCATTCTTCGCGAGCCGGTTCGCCGCCGTTTTCAGTGGTGCGGGCATCAGATCCGGATACTCGTCGCGGAATCCGAGAATTGCCGAGGGTTCGATCCCGATGAGTGGTGCATCTTCCGTGACCACGTCCTTGAGCAGCTCGACGTTGCGGACGGCGAGCTTCTGCGCCTGACGCACGAGTCCTTTCGAAAAATGCGCGCGGCCGCTGTCCACGTGCCGCGGAATCACGACTTCATAGCCGAGCCGGTTCAGCAGTTGCACCGCTTTGATGCCGATGGCGGCATCGTTGTAATTGGTGAATTCGTCGCAGAAAAGATGCACGCGGCCATTCGGGTAGACTTGGCCACGCGGGTTCGCGTGCCGCGCGTGCCAGGCCTTGAGCGTGGTGTGATGCAGCGCCGGCAAACTGCGTTTCACTGCGAAGCCAGAGAACCGCTTTATCCAACTGGAAATCGTGGGCTGGGTCACCGCCCAATTGTAGAGCGAAGGCGCAACCGACCCGAGGCGCATCGCCGAAGCAAAACCCGCGACCAGTCGCGAGCGAAACGGCACGCCATGTTCATCCAGGTAGTGTTGCTGCCACTCGGCTTTCAACCGCGCGACGTCGACGTTCGACGGGCACTCGGACTTGCAGCCCTTGCACGAGAGGCACAGGTCCATCACCTCTTTCACTTCCGCACTGTCCCACGCATTGCGAACATTCCGCGGATTCGTGAGCACCTCGCGCAGCATGTTTGCGCGCGCGCGGGTCGTATCCTTTTCGTTCCGCGTCGCCATGTAGCTCGGGCACATCGTGCCGCCCATCAGATGAGACTTCCGGCACTCGCCCACCCCCGTGCACTTCTCGGTCGCGCGCAACACCCCTCCAGCCGCACCGAAGTCGAACAAAGTTTTATACTGCGGATCCGCCTGCCCGGGCCACTGCCGCAAGGACGTATCCATCGGCGGCGTGTCGATGATCTTTCCCGGATTGAAGATATGATGGGGATCGAACGCTTCCTTGACGCACCGCATCATCGCATAGCACGCGTCGCCGACCATGAAGCGGATGAACTCTCCGCGCAGTCGTCCGTCGCCGTGTTCGCCCGAGAGTGAACCGCGATACTTTTTGACCAGCGCCGCCACGTCGGTGGCGATGCCTCGAAACATCTTCAGTCCATCTTCCGTCCGCAGATTGAACAGCGGCCGCGTATGCAGTTCGCCTGCGCCCGCATGAGCGTAGTAGACGCTTTCGATGCCGTATTTGCCGCGCATCAGCGTATCGAACTCCTCGATATACGCGGGAAGGTCTTCGACCGCCACCGCCGTATCTTCGACGACTTCGCGCGGCTTCGCATCGCCTTCGACATTGTTCATCAGCCCCTGCCCCGCGCGTCGCAGGTCCCACACCCGATTGCAGTCCTGCCCCCACAACACCGGGAACGCATAGCCCAACCCCGCCGCGCGCAGACTTGCCTCCAACGCCTCCATCTTCCGCGTGATTTCCGCCGGGTCCTCATCACGAATTTCCACCACAAGCACCGCCCCGGGATCGCCCTGCACGAAGAAGCGATTTTTCGCGTGCTCGAGGTTGGCCTTCGTGCATTCGAGAATATTGCGGTCGATCAGCTCGCAACCAAAGGGCTGCGTCTTCATCGCAATCACCGTCGCTTTCATCGCGTCGTGCACCGTCGGAAAATGCACGCACATCAACGCTCCGGGCGGCGGCAGGCGCTCGCAGTTCAACTCGAACTCCACCCCGAGAAACAAAGTGCCTTCGGAGCCCGCGATGAGCCGGCACAGGTTGAACGGCTTCGCCGAGTCCGGGTCGAAGACCGCGCACTCCATCAGCTGATCCAGCGCATATCCCGTATTGCGGCGAGTCACGCTGCGCTTGGGGAAATTTTCGCGGATGAGCGCACGGTTCTCCGCATTCCCGAGTAAGTCGCGCACCATGCGATAAAGCCGCGCTTCAAGCGAATCCCCTCCGGCGCATTTGGCGGCAAACTCCTCGCGCGACAGCGGACCGAAGGTTACCAGCGATCCGTCGCTCAGGAAACCGCGAGCGGAGACGAGATGGTCGCGCGTGGTGCCGTAGATGATCGAGTTCGATCCGCAGGAGTTGTTGCCCACCATTCCGCCGATCATTGCCCGATTGGCGGTCGATGTTTCGGGGGCGAAGAACAGCCCATCGCGGGAAAGATGAAGATTCAGCTCGTTGCGCACGACTCCCGGTTGCACCCACACGTGCCGTCGCGCCGTATCGAGTCTCAGGATTTTGTGCAGATGGCGGCCCAGATCGACTACGATTCCCGCTCCCACCACCTGGCCGGCCAACGACGTTCCGGCCGTTCGCGGAATCAAACCGAGCCGATGCCGCCTCGCGAACGCGATGAGTTCCCTCACGTCGTCCTCGCTTTTCGGCCATGCCACCGCGAGCGGCAGCTCGCGATACTCCGACGCGTCCGTCGCATACAACGTCCGCATCGTCGTGTTCCGATGCAGCTCTCCGGTCAACCGGCTGGCCAGCGTCGACCACTCCGCCGCACTCGGCGTGACCTCACCGAGATCAGCGGGCTTCATGCGGCGCGCTCTCCTGATCCCGCTTCGCCTGATGCACCAGCTCCGCCGTCAACACCGTTTGTAATGCGGCAATCCGCTTCGCGTCATACTTGCTCCACCCTTCGCCGGATTTGATCCCCAGTTTCCCCTGCTCGACCAGCCGTTGCAGCGCCGGAGGCGCATTGTCGTCCCGACAGAGTTCCGGAAAAATCGAACGACACACCGCCAGATACACATCGAGCCCGCCGAGATCCGCCGTGCCGAAAATTCCGGTCACGGGAATGCGACGCCCAAAGCTCGCGCTCGCTACCGTGTCGATGTCCTCGGGCGCCGCGACTCCATTCGCCACCAAACTCATCGCTTCCCGCTGCAATGCAAAGGCGAGCCGATTGCCAATAAATCCGGGCAACTCCTTTCGCAGCACCACTGCCTTCTTCTCGCACCGGTCCAGCAATGTCTTCACGCGCTCCAATACTTCGGGCTGCGTGCGCGGATGCGGCACGACTTCGACCAAGGGAATCAAATGCGCCGGGTTCCAATAATGCATCACCACCAATTGCTCCGCCCGCGCCGGGTTCAAAAACCCCACCGCAAGTTTCGACGGCACAAAGGTCGACGTGTTGCTCGCCAGAATCACTCCCGGAGCACACTTGCGATCCAGCTCCATGACAATCCGCAGCTTCAACTGCAGATTCTCCGGCACCGCTTCGATCACCAGGTCGGCGTCCTCGAGCGCGACGTCCAGATTGGTTTCGCAAACGATGCCCGTCAGCACGTCGTCCGCCGCCCTGTCAAGCAGGCCGTGCTCCCGCAGCATTTCGGCATTTTTGCGAATGGCGGCGCGCGCTTTCTCGAGTTGCTCCTCGCGCACATCCGTCAACTTCACGCGCACCCCATGCGCCGCGAAATTGAGCGCGATGTTTGCTCCCATCGTGCCGGCCCCGATGATCGTCACCGTCGTAATGTCCATAGTTGCCATCGCTGCAGATTAAATTGTTGAAGCCACTTAAGCAGGCAGCGGCTGATAGCCGAAACGTTTTGCGAGGGCGAGGCATTCTCCCACGGATCGCACTCCTTCCGAGCAGCTCGGATGAAAGAGCGACGCTGCCGCCGCGCACACGCCGAGCTCGAGGCAGCGTGCCATCGGCCAATCTTGATGAAGGCCCAGCAGCACTCCCGCGGCGAGCGCATCGCCCGCACCTGCCGCACCCGCGATTTCCTCCGGCGGAATGCGCAAGCTGGGTTGCCAGATTGCCTCGCCCGACGGACTGCATGCATAAACCGCTTCCGGGAAATGGATGATCACCCAGGCCTTCACGCCGCGCCGCACGAGATTCCTCGCGGCGAGCCCAACCGCCATCGATTGAATCGCGCCCTTCTCGCGAAGCGGCAGGCCCGTGAGCTTCTCCGTCTCAAAGTCGTTCGCGAACAACACGTCCACCTCCGTCAGCACCGGCGCGACGATCGTCTGGAAACGTTCGCTGTCTTCGCTGACGCAATCCAGCGAGGTCATCATTCCCGCTTCGCGCGCTTTACGAAGCACGTCGCAGACTCGCGGGCGTCCGTTCACCAACTCATCCAAACGGTCGAGCAGGAGCACGTATCCAAGATGAAAGATCTTCGCCTGCGTCGTGCTGAAATCGAAATGCTCGTCGCCGAGAAACGCATTCGCGCCGCGCTGATGAAAGAAGGTCCTTCGGCCGCTGCTTTCGACCGTCATCACATCCGTATAACTCGTCGACGCGGCCTCCGTCACCACCAGTTGCGAGACGTCGATGTTCTGCGCTTCGCAATCGCGAATGATCGACCGACCGTCGTCATCGTTTCCGACCAGCCCGATGCCCGCCAACGGCACGGAAGGGTCGAGCCGCGAGATGTCTTTCAGGATGTTGTAGGGCGATCCGCCGCTCCCGGTTGATTGACGCAGAATCGACGCGAGCGCGTCCTGCGCCGGCCAGCGATCGATGACCTTGATCCGATCAACGATCCAGTTGCCACCGGCAATGATCCCGTTGCGCATGGTTCAGGAAAGGGAAACGACTTGTTCTTGGCGGTGCGAAGCGAGCGCCGCCGCCCAGATCTCGTGCGACGTCACCGCTTCATCCGGCGTCGCGCATCCGAAACGTCCGTCCAATTTCCCCGCACGCTCCGCCAGGAATGCCGCCCACATCTGCTGCAGGATGTCAGGAAAACCTGGTTCGAAAATTCCTCCGGTGATCGTCTTGAACGGCGTGGCGAAACCCAAATCGGTTTTCTCCCACCACTGTTCCTTGTCGCGGCGGAAGAGCCACAATGTCTTCGGCTCCTTCGTCGAGAAACGCACGCCTCGCTCGGTGCCGAGAAGTTCAATTTCCCACGTGTTGGTTTCCGTGGGTGCAAGTCGTTTCATTTCGAGCGTCAGCGGCGCAATCTCACCCGCGATCGGCGCGGTGCAGTGCAGCGTCGCATTATCCCACGTGTCGCATGCCGCGCGACCGCCTTTGCCATCCGGCCGCTCCGTATAGATTTTCTGCAGATGCGCATGCACGCGTTGCGGACGCCAGCCGAGTCGCAACGGCACGTGCGCCACGTGCAATCCAAGGTCATTCATCACGCCCGCTTCGCCGCAGAATATATTCTGCCGCTTCCAGTTGATCGGCTTTTCCGGATCGAGATCGCTCGAATGCAGGAAAGAGCAACGCGCCTCGAGCACGCGCCCCAGCTTGCCCGATTGCGCAATGGCCATCGCGCGCTGCACGCCCGGCAGAAAGGGAAACTCGGACGACACCCGAACGAAACGTCCCAATTTTGCCGCTTCGTCGCGAATCCGGCGCGCGGCCTCGAGATCGATCCCGAAAGGTTTTTCCGCCAGCAGGTCCTTCCCGGCCCGCAACACGTCCAGATAGATCGTTTCGTGCAGGTGATGCGGCACGGCGACATAGATCACGTCGACATCGTCACGCGCGATGAGCGTGCGATAATCGGTATCGAAATGCCGCACAGTCGGCACCTGGCGAAACCACCCGACCGCCGCGAGGTTGACGTCGCACACGGCCACCAACTCAGGACGCACCGGACAATCGACGAGCGCGAACCAGCGGCCAAACGCGCTCGCGACTTCGCGGCCCATGAGGCCGGCGCCGATGACCGCAACACGAACGGGAGATGCGGAGCTCATGCGAGGAATTCGAGGGCCTTGGTCGCCGAAACCCCGTCGTGAACGACGGCCATCAACGCGCGCGTGATCGCGCCGGGCTTCGGGTGTTGGATGATGTTGCGCCCATAAACAATGCCCGCCGCGCCTTGCGCGATGAGCGCTTCCGTCCGCGCAAGGATCTCCTGCTCTGTCGCCTTGCTCCCACCGCGCACGAGCACTGGAATCCCGCCGGCGATCTCGATCACTTTGTGATAGATCGATACATCGTCCGTCGGATCGGCTTTGATGATGTCAGCTCCCAACTCGACCGCCTGCCGCACGAGCGGAATGATTTTGCGCGGATCGCCGTCCACCATGTAGCCACCGGCTTTTTCATTGGGCTGGAACACGAGTGGCTCGATCATGAGCGGCATCCCGTAATAATCGCACTCGGGCTTCAGCCGCAGGATATTTTGCACGCATTGATCCGCGACTTCGGGCTGGTTCGGGATGGCGAACAAATTCACCACCACGCACGTGGCGTCGAGGCGCACGGCCTGGAGCACTGGTTGTTCAATCATCCGCGAGAAGAGCGTGCGCGGAAGCTCGCGACCATAGACATTCGCCACGTCCGTGCGGAGCACCAGCGCCGGCTTGCCGCGAACCGGCAGCGCCTGCAGGTGCGCCGCCTGGCCGGTCGTGAGTTGAATCGCGTCGGGAGCCGCGTCGACGAGCGTCTTGATCACGCTCGGCAGGTTCTCGATGCCGGAAAGAAATGAACCCTCGTTAAAGAAGCCGTGATCGATCGCGACATCGAAACAGCGCTTGGTAGATGGGTTGAAAAGACGATTCAGCCGGGCGGTTTTCATACGAAATTCGATTGTCCATTAAAGCACCATTGCCGATCGCGCCGCTACTTCTGAGAGCGCAATCGCTGGCACTATAGTCTCGCTCATCTGGCCGGATTGCCGCGTTGAGGTTGTCGCAAGAGGCGTAGTCACAGCATCGTGGAAGGGATCAGGCGGAATCGACGGCATCACGTCGATCCTCGTCACCCCCGCTCTGAATCTTCCGCGCTTGTTAGCGCGGCCACCATGATGCCGCATAGAAGAAACATTCCGTCGAGAACCGGACCGTGGGCGACATGGTCAAGGTCAGCAGTCGCGTTCCTGGTTCTACTACGTGGGTGTGCCGCCCTTGCAGCACCGTCCACCGACGCGGCGGAATGAGCGAGCAGGCTCAGGTTTTGAGCGAATAGGCGTAGCTCACTCCTCATGCCAATGGCTACAGTGGCGCTCCTCCATACCGCATGGCCGTCCTCCCCCCGCCCCCACTCCCGCGCCTGCTTGCCGCGGGGCTCACGTCCTTCCTCTTCCTGTGCGCGTCTACCCCTGCGGCCGAGTTGGTCGTGAACGGCTCCTTCGAGCAGGTCGTGCACGACTTTCCCGCCGGCTGGTCGCCATCCGACAACACCGGACGAATCGCCTACGCGCTCGATCCCGGCATCGACGGCGAGCGGTCACTCGGCCTGGAGATCCTTTCTGCGGGGCACACGGCGGAGGTCTTTCAGCAGAACCTCACGCTGGAGCCAGGCCGGCGATACACGCTGATCTTCAAAGCCCGGGGAACGGACATTCCTGGAGGAATCTTGAAGGTAAAGATCGGCCACAAGCCGGGCGTGCAGCTCCATCTGGATGCCGCGATTCCCGTGACGCCAGAGTGGCGGGAGTCTCGCTTGGAATTCACCACACGGGAAGGCGCTGGCGCCGAACCTTCGACGCTCGCGTTTTCGTTCGGCCCCGCCGGCCGCCTATGGCTCGACCACGTCATCCTCCAAAGCGACGCGCCTGCGTCCGCAGCGACGGAGGTCCCCCGATTTCATCCTCGCCTGCCGCCAACCACCGCAAAAAATCTGATCCCCAACGCTTCCTTCGAAGCCGGCGCCGACGGCTGGCTCTCGCTGGCGAAGCCGCTCGGCTACGGCGGAAACGTGGCCGGACTCTACGGCGACATCGTCGGCAACGAGGCGTATGACGGAGCCCGCGCCTATCGTCTCATCCTCGGCGCCGGCCGCTCGCCCGAATCGTATTTCGACTGCTGGCCGCCCCAGCACGTCGTTCAGCATCGGTTGCTGATCGCAAATCGCGGCTGGATCGAGGTTGAACCGCAACGCCCTTATACGCTTTCCGCCTGGATGCGCGCCGATCGGCCCGGCACCAAAGCCGTCCTCCAACTCGTGTTCAACGGGGACGCCCGCGAGCCTTTGCAAACGCTTTCCCACGAGGTCGTCCTTTCCGATCAGTGGGAACGCCACACGTTCACCGTCACCGCACCGCACTCCAGCGTCTTCGTCGCAGTTGGCCCCGACGTTTCCGCGTCTCCGGACGTCGTCACCACATTCTGGGCTGACGCGTTGCAGCTCGAAGCCGGTGAAACCGCGAGCGACTTTGTCGCCGGCGACGAAGTCGAGCTCGGCTTCAACTCCGGCCGCTACGGCAACGTCTTTCACGCTGGCGAACCGGTGGCGTTCGACGTCGCCGCGCGCAACGACCGCGCCACTTCCGCCGCCATCACCGTCACGTGCCGGCTCACCGACTACTGGGATCGCGAGGTCGTCGCGCCCTCGTTGTCGCTCACGCTGCCGCCACGCTCCACCACGAAGCACCATCTGCCGCTGGATCTGCCGCCCGGCTTTTACCGCGCGTATTTTTCCTGGCAGGACGGCCAGCGTCGCCACGAACGACGCGCGACGTTTGCCGTGATCGAACCTTACGCGCACCAGGATTCGCCCTTCGGACTCAACCACGCGCCCACCACCGCCGAAGCCGCGCGCCAGTTGAAACAAGCCGGCATCACCTGGATGCGCGACTGGTCGGTGAACTGGGAATGGGCCGAGCCGCAGCCGGGCCAGCTTTCGTTCGCTCCCATCGATCCGCACATCGAGCGCCTGCGCGCGGAGGGGCTCAACATCCTCAGCCTGCTCCCGTCGAATCCTTCGACGAACTGGGCCTCCGAGGCGCCGGAGTCCGTCCCCGCCAATGTCTGGCATCGGCTCGCCTACGCACCGAAGGATCCGGAGTTGCTCTACGATTTCGTCGAGAAGGCGTCAGCCCACTATCGCGGCTCCGTGCAGCATTGGGAGTTTCTCAACGAGCCGCTTTGGGTTCCCGATTTCTGCCTCCCGCGCAAAGGGGGCTACACCGTCGAGACCTATTTGAAACTCCTGAAGGGAGCCGCCGCCGCGATCAAGCGCGGCAATCCCGACGCCGTGGTCCTGGGTGGTCTCGCCATCCAATCCGAGATGCCGTTTGGCGACGAATTCGTGAAAGCCGGCGGGTTCGACTATATCGATATTTTCAACCTGCACCCCTACGCTGGAAAGCGTCGTCCCGAGAGCTTCATCCCCGACCTCGAGCGTATTCGTTCCGTCATGGACAACTATGCCGCGCGCAAACCGATCTGGGCGACCGAGGCGGCCTACTACGGTATCGACGAGTTCCCTTTCCTCCCCTGGCAGCCGCCCGTGAATCATTTTGCCGCCAACCTTCTGCTCCCGAGCGAACGTCACGCCGGTGATTTTCTGATCCGTTTCTCCACCATCATGCTGGCCTACGGCGTGGAAAAATTCTTCTGGCACGAACCGCTGAGCGGCGACGCCAACAACGGCATCCTGGACATCGAAAATCTCTTCCTCGGCCCCGGCGGATTGCCGCGTAAATCCTTCACCGCTGTTTCCGCCTTGGCCAACGTCCTCGGCCCGTCGCCGGTTTTCGCCGGACGCTGGCTGTTTCCTGAAACGGTCTCCGACCGATCCACCCGCGGAATTTACGGCTACACGTTCGCCAGCGGCTCTCAATCCGTGCTCGTCGCTTGGGCCGCGTCCGACGACGGCGGGCCGCTGCCCGACCGCTGGACGCTCCTGGTGCCCGATGGCGCAGTCGCGCGCGACATCGTCGGCGGTGCACTCCCCTCGGGGCCCGTTGTTCTTTCCGAATCCCCCGTTTATATCGTCAGCAACACGCTGACGCCCGGAGAACTCGCCCGGCGCTCCGGACTTCAGACCGTCCCATGAAATACCTTCCGGCATCGTCGCCTCGCATCGAATCAATCGATGTATTCCGCGGTTTGACGATGTTCCTGATGCTGTTCGTCAACGACCTCAACGACCCTGACCTCGGGAACATCGCGAACTTGCCCGACTGGCTGCGACACATGCCGGCAGATCGCGACGGCATGACGTTCGTCGATGTGATCTTTCCCGCGTTCCTGTTCAGCGCCGGCTTGTCCATCCCGCTCGCCCTCGGCCGCCGCCTCGCCGCCGGCGCAAGCACGTCGGCGGTGTTCGCCCATGTCGGCCTGCGCAGTCTCGGCCTCGTCGTGATCGGCCTCGGCATGGTCAACACCTACCGCTTTCATCCGACCGCGATGGCGATCTCGCCCGCTTGGTGGGAGCTGCTGTTTTTTCTCGCCGTAATTCTCGTGTGGCAGCGCGAAGCGGTATCAGCCGTCTGGACACGCGCGCGACGTGTCGCCGGGATTCTGGTGTTCGTGATTCTCGCCTGCCTTTTCCGCGGCAGCGACGGCGGGGACGCGACGTGGATGCGCACGAGCTGGTGGGGAATTCTCACGATGATCGGTTTCGCATATTTGGTGACTGCGACGGCCTTCGTATTCGCCCGCGAACGCCGTCTCGTGCTCATCGCGCTGCTCGCGCTTTTGACTGCGTTGAACATCGCCGGGCTCACCGGCGCGCTCGCTCCGCTCAACCCCCTTCATCCCTATTTTCCCGCGGGCCCTCTACTCGGTGCGCTGCCGTCCATCATGGTCGCCGGTGCGATCGCGGGACTGATCCTGGAATCGCCGGGCCGCATCCGCCACTTGCTCGTCTTCGCTGCGCTCCTGGCGCTCGCCGGCGTTCTACTCCGCCAACCGTGGGGTGTTTCGAAACATCTTTTCTCGCCCGCATGGTGCCTCTTGTGCGCGGGAATCTGCTGTGCGCTCTACGCCGGTCTCCACTGGCTCGTCGACGTCAAACGTCGCTCACGCTGGGCCAGCTTCGCGCGTCCCGCCGGCCGCCAGCCACTCCTCGCCTATATCCTTCCTCACCTCTTCTACTCGCTGCTCGGCGTGCTCGGCATCACTTGGTTCGACACCCACCTCGACGCCGGCTGGCCGGGAGCCCTGCGCAGCCTGGTCCTCGCCGCGACGTTTGTCGCTCTGACGCATTTCCTGACCCGGCGCCGCGTCATCCTGCAGCTTTAGCCTCCAACTTCTGTATCTAAGGACATGTTACACGTTCACCTTCTTGTTCTCGGCGCGATTAGCCTCCTCGTCGGAGCGACCGGTTGCCACCATCGCGGCCGCGCCAGCTCGCCCGAACGGATCGTGGGATTCGGCGACTCCATCACCCGCGGTTACGGCGTGGCTGACGGCGAGGGCTGGGTGGAACGTCTGGCCGGCGACCTCCGCGGCGATCCCGCGACCGCCACCATCGCCGTGTTCAACGCCGGCGGAAACGCCAACACCTCCGCCGAAGGTCTCGCACGGTTCGAACGCGACATCCTCCCTCACCTTCCTGCACTCGTGCTGATCGAATTCGGCGGCAACGATGCCGTCGACGACGAACGCCACGTCAGCGTCGATCGCTTCGAGGAAAACGTCCGAGAAATCCACCGCCGCGTCACCGCGGGTGGCGGCAGCATCATTCTCGTGACGTTTCCGCCGATCATCAACGCTTGGCACGGCGCGGGCGCGAAGCCCTACTATCTTGAACGCGGTGGACTCGATCGCGAAGTGGAACGTTACCGCGAACGCACCCGCATCCTCGCGCGCCAGTTGAAGGTTCCGCTCTTCGACCTGGATCGTTTCCTCCGCGACCGCATCGCCGCCGACGGCGCCGCGACGGTGATCGATCCGGACGGCGTGCATCTCACGCCTGCCGCCAATCGCCTCGTCGCCGAACGCGTGCAGGCCTTCCTCCGCGAATCAGGGCATCTTCCGCGCCGACCCGGCCAATAATGCGAATCGCCCACAAACTCGCTCGTTCATTCGGATCGGCCGCAACCACGACCCGCCTGCCCCTGAGACCATCGGACCACAATCTGAACGAATAGGCGTAGCACGAGGCAGCCCTCAATCGATACAGTGCGTTTCACCATACCTCTCAGAACCAGAGGCTCCGCCGTATGCCATGAAACGTCCGTCTCTATGGGTCACCCTATGTCTTGCGCTGACTTGCTATACAGGGCTCGCGCAAAGCGGGCCGGCCGCAAGCCCGACCTGGGTAGAAAGCAGCCTTGCTGCGGCTGAGGTGAAGCCCGGAGCCGTCGTTCTACGGCACGTGTCCACCCAAGCCGAGACGATCACCGGTTTCTATATTCGGCTCACCCATTGTATCGGTCCCACCGAGGCGCCAGTCGTCGCGGCGGTGCGCATCCGGGGCAAACTGCATTCGGAACGCGCCATCATCCCCGTCTATCCGTTTCCGTTGAACCAATACACCCGGACCGGCGGCAAAGCCCAGCCGCCGATCGATGTTGGACAGGAATACCGGACCGCTCTCACCCGTTCGGTGACGATGGCCCCTGGCGAGGTGGTCACCGTCGAACTGATTTCAACGAGCCCCTTGGTGAGCGGCGTGACCGCCGGCCTGCAGTTCCAAGGCTCCTGGCCTCTCGCACAAATGCGACAACCCTTCCGCGCGGTTCGCGGAGCCGGTCCGGTCAGTCGGGTTCCCTGGTCCGCCCGGGAAGTGGTATGCACCGGCACGCAAAAGAAATTCGATCCGCTCTGCGCGCCGCAGAACAATTCCGGCGTCGTCGCCGACGACGATGGCACGCTCTATCAGTTCACTTCCTACTATTCGGTCGACGAGCAATACGGCGGCGGTCGCGACGGCTCTTATGCCCGGATCTTCGGCTACAAGAAAAGCCCGGACGGCGCTTGGGAAGCGCTCGGGCTGATCGTCGATCCGGTCGACTCCGGACTGACCTACGCCGGCGATCCCTTTGCTTTTCGCGATTTGGACGGCACGCCGTGCCTGGCCTACACCACCGCCAACGGCACCCGTGGCTTCGTCGACTGGACACTCATCGACGGACGCATTCTCCGCTCCACCACGAAAAGCTTCGCGGGCCCCTGGCGGAAAGAGCCGCTCACGCTCTACGACAACTATCCCCGCCGCGAAGGCAGCGACGGTCGCATGATCGGCATCCGCATCTATCCCCGGCGCGCCACAAACGACTACCTTCTTCTCTGGCAACACGGCCAGAGAGACATCGCCGTGCGCGGCGCGGTCATTCCCCGTCTCGACGTGAAACTCACGCACCAGCAGATCAACCAAGCTCCGATTCTCGTGCGCAATCAGGAGGAAGGCGGCGGCGGGTTCCAGCGCGGCGACAAGGGTTATCTGTCCACCTGGCAGATTCCGTCGGTCAATGATCCCACGAGTCTCCAGCGACTCTACGAATTCGATCTCACCGACCCGTTGAATCCGGAAAAATGGCGCGTCATGCCCGGTTCATGGGGCTTCAACGACGGCACGCATGGGATCGAGGACGGCGGAGCCACCGCGGACTCATGGTCGATGTCGATGATCGGTGACGAACTTTGGTCGACTCTCGTGGTGTGGAGCGTGAGCGAACAGAAAAATTCCATTCTCGCCTGTCACGTGCCGTGGGACCAACGGCAGGGCGATACCTTCCGCTACGGCGGCATCCGCGTGCCGGCGTTCAGCGAAATCACGCCGACGATCGAGTATGCCGTCGGCGAATACGGCAGCCTGACGCTTGAATTCACGAGCCAGGGAGAACGAGCGCACGCTTACGTGCTCCTCGCGCCTTCCGCCAAATCGGGACGGGCGGGAGCGGTCGGTTTGGAACTATCCGATGAGGGCGCCCAACTCGTGGCCTATGCCGACGACGAAACGGCGACAGCACTCACGTCGCGCCAAGGGCCGAAATGGACCGCCGACCAAACCTTCAAGCTCAAGCTTCAACGGAGTCGCGATCTCATCCGCGCCTGGGTCGACGGCATCGAAGTCGGCACGGCGAATCTCCGCAAAGCACCGCAGCACGCCCGACTAACCGACCCGGTATGCTTCAAACTCTACGGATCCCAAGGCGCGTTATATACAATCAAGGATGCCGTGCTTGTGGACGGCCCGGACTCCGATTGATCGCTCCATGCGAAGACCGCTCCCGTAATTAAATGAAACGCCTCCCCAATCCCTCTATCGCCACCATCCGTGGGCGGGAAACGCCTCCCATCCTCAATCGCTTTTTTGCCATCGGTTTGTTCGCGTTGTTCTCAGTCGCCACCACGTCCGTGGCGACCACGATCGGCACCGGAACGACTTCGGGCGCACCCGTCGAGCAGCCCCGATGGACGACGTCGAGCCGGCTGATCAAGCTCGGCGAATCCATCGAATTCCAATTTGAGGCTCCTCCGGGAGCCGAAGCCGGCCAGTTGAAGCTGTATCCTCGCTACCTCGAGCAGGCCAACCCCGGCGATCAGTTCGAAGCAGGCGGCGATCTCCAGTGGTTATCCCAACTGCCGTCGGAACGGATCCCCCTCGCCTTCGCCAAGGGTCGCGCTTCAGTGACACTCGTTCCGAAGCAAACGGGAAACTATATGGCGGAATGGCGGATCGGAAACGAAGTCTATTACCGCTATTTTGCGGTCATAGACGACTCCTATATCGTTCTTGCATTTTCCACCTTCGGCCACCTGGCGCCCGATCCCGATTTTCACGGCACGGGCATCCCCCTGGATTATCGGCTTCCGATCGAACAGTTCACTCCCGATGACCCCATGGGGGCCAAGCTGCTGGACTATAATCGCAGGTTCGGTGAACTCGTGGTGCCGCTGCTGCCCGACATGCCCGGGGCCACTCACGACGAGCTCGTGAGCGCCTATGGAAAAGGCTTGGCGAAGGCTCGCGCACTCCTGCCCGATCCGCTCGACCATCGCGCCATCCGCGTGGAAATGCGCCACAATGAAGACCCGGGATATCCGCGCGCATTTGCGGCGCTCGGCATCAACAACCACTGCGGTCTGGTCGAGGCCAACTGCATGCCGTGGCTCGGCATGCCGGAGTTCCCCTACTATTCATCCCCGGAAGACAGTCGCCGAGTAAACCAGGGACCCGGCGGAGAGATCGTCGCTCAACAATGGGATTTCTGCGGCGGGTTTCATTTTCTCGGACCGGCCGACTGGCACTATGCCGCCGGCGAAGGAAATTTCGATGCTACGGTCACCTGCCTGCGGGACGGCCTCGATGAACTCCGCAACCTCACCGAGATGAACGGGCGGCCGGCGATCGTCACCCCGCTCTATGGCGGCACCGATCGAGCTTGGGGCGACAACCCCAATCCGCTGTTCTATGCCGGCGATCACGAAGCGCCGATGCTGGCCTTTGCCAGACGCTATCAGCGCCTGGTCGCGTTCGAACTGACGAAAAGTTACAAGTTGGCATTCACCCGGTCGATCGACTTTACCGATTATTTCCGTCGTCACTACAAGGAGACGCCTCGCACCGTGTTTTCGAGCCGGAGCAATCATTTGCTCTACGACGCCTGGTGGACTCAAGGCGCCCTCAACCACTACGGCGTTCTATATACGCCCGATCGTATTCCATGGAGCACACGCCTCTCGACCGTGCAGAAGATGCGTCAGACGCCGATCTCCCCTCACATCGCCGAGGCACTGCCGTTCAAGGATGCGCTTTCAACCGAGTTCATCCTCATCGAGGAGCAGAAGCGCCAGGTTCGTTTCGAGCGCGAGAGTCCCAACCCGATCTGGTGGTTTGACTACACCCGGCGCGAATCCACCGCGAAAGGCAGCGTGCTGAACCCGACCGTCATCCCTGACGTCCAAGTCCGGCGCCATCAGAATTACGACCCCGTCGTCGGTCTCACGCTCACCCTGGCCATGAAGACGGAAGCCACCTTTCCCGGCTATGCACTCGCTCTGTGGAACGTGCCGGTCGCCTACGAATCCGCGCCGGCGGACATCGACACCGGCGGCCTCCCTTTCACGCTCGTTCGCAATACCGCCGACGAAACCCACCTGGTCGTCGAATTCGACCTGAAGCCTAACGCCATCGTAAAGATCGTGCTGCGCCGGCCCCGGGCCACGCGTTGGGACTTGTAACGATCTCGATCAATCCTGCGCGGCCGCATCGCCCCCGATGGCGCCGCGACGGTGATCAATCCGGATGGCGTGCACCTCACGCCCGCCGCCAATCGCCTCGTCGTCGACCACGTGCACGTCTTCCTGCGCGAGTCAGGGCATCTTCCGTCCCAGCCTCTGCGATCGTCCGCCCATTCCGTAGGCTAAAAAGCAGCCGGCGGGAGGTTCCGCCGGCTGCAGCTCGAGCCTTGTGTATTCGTGAAGCGGCTACGGCACGCTCAACGTCGCTTCGCTCGCGAGCTGCGCCGCGGTTTTCGTCGTGCTGTTCAGATAGACCACCGAAACGCCTAGGTTGGCCGTCAGCCCCGTGATCGCGCCGCCCATCGCATCGGTCAGCACCGTGCCCGTCGGCGCGGTCAGCGTCCAACCTGCGGGAGCACTCGCCTCCTCCGCCCAGCAGATCATCACCGACTTCCCACCGACATCGAACGCGGAGCCGTGAATCCCACTCGTGGACTTTCCATTTACCGTTCCCGGCTTGCTCAACGCTGCCCCGTAGACGGGCGCCGCCCCCAATTGACCTGCGAGCACCGCGATATCCGCGTAGATCTTCGTCGGACGGCCCGCGTAATCTCCAAACGGGTTCTCGGTGTAGAACGTGCCATTGTTCACCTCGCCCGTGGAGCCCTGGTGCCAGAATATCTTCTTCACGTTTCGCGCGAGCATCAGTGCGCAATAACGCACCGACCAATCCGCCGCTTGGCGCTCGGACGCGAGGAACAGATTCGCCGCGAAGTAACCGTCCGGTCCAATCCACGGATACCGGGGCCGATCATCGATGCCATAATACCCCTGCTCGGTGATCCAGATCGGCTTCCGGCCTCCGTTCGAATCCATCGTGGTCAACAGCGATTCCAAGGCGGGGATGAACGACTCCGGCGGTTCAAGCCCGCCGTATTCATGCAACGTATACGTATCCACGTGAGCGAGGCCGCCCGAGGTGAAGAACGAGGTCTGCAGTGGCCACGACGCGGGTGCGCTGAATCCGCCGAGGAAGTTGCCCGACGGGTCGCTGCCCTTCACCGCCGGATTCGCCGTATGGCGCGGCAGATTGTAATAATCCGTCGCCGTGTAGCTCGCACTCGGGAAGCCATACGATGAGTGCGGCAGCGACCACGTCGTCCACACCGATTCGTTGAGGAACTCCCAGTGGCGCACCATACCTTTCGCTCGATCCACCGCATCGGAAATAGAATCGCCGAGGTCGGGGGCGTCCGTGGGCGCGTAAGCGCAGATGAACCGATGTTCTCGCCCCTCGCCCAGAAAGTCAGCCGGTAGGCCTGCCCCGTGGTCCAGCGCAGCAAAACCGGTCTGCTGCAAATCCGCCACGCTCTGCGGGCCGGGACTGACGGGAAAAGCGGTGCAGTCCACCTTCATCGAGTAGGTCCCGGTCCATCCGATGGCGGTGGAAACCGAACCTCGAGTATCCAGGTCCACCCCGAGCGACGTGGCCCAACCTTCGGGAAAGCCTCCCGCCAAGGTTTCGAACGAGCCGTTGCGGAGTAGATAGCTCTCCGCCGCGACGAGACGCGGGGAAACCAGGGCCAGCACCAGAATCAGACTGCTCGAAGTGGCACGACGAATCGCGCGCCACGCTCCATCCGGGCCGACGCAGAAAATCGCGCCAACCGATCGACGTAATGTCATGTTATCGGGGTTAGGGGTTCTGCCGCGTCGCCGACCACTCCATCGGCCCAGACTCACGAGGCCGGGAGCACGCTAAACGCAGAGCGCTCAACGTCGCACAACCCCTGCGCACCAGCTACGACTACCCGCTCAAAGGCTGCCGCTAACGTCTCACGTCACGGAGCGGCTGGCTGATTTCTCTCCGTCGAAGAACGCCTGTATCCGTTTTTTGCATTCATCGGTCGGCGCGAGTTCGCCGAGGCCCCGGCTTCGATCGCCAGCGCCGCATCCCCGTCGAGGTCGAGTCCTTGCTCGATCACTTCGGCCGTCTTGCGGAGAGCATCATCGCTCAGTTCCGACCAACGTGGGTGGCGGCGATGAACCGAGACAAGAATCCCGCCGAAGGTCGCCGTCGAAATCTGCGAGCGGTTGTGACGGTCTAAGCTGGAGCAACTCGGCCGGGATCTCCGATCGGCCGCACAACATCTCTCGCAGCAAATGGGCGCGCCGTGATCGCAGCCGACTTTCGGCCTCAGTATCCGCGTTCCCAGTTCACGACGTTCATCAAGGGCCGCCCTCCCCGGTAAGCCTCGAGGTTGTTCGCGAAGAAAACCATCGCGGTCACCATCACGTGCCTCGAACCCGCGGAGGTATGCTGCGTTAGTAACAGACGCGGACAGTCCCACAAGGGATCGCTCGGTGGCAAGGGTTCCTCCCGGGTTACATCCAGCATCGCTCCACCCAACCGCCCCGCCGTCAGCTGCTCGACCAACGCTTTTTCATCCAACAGCGACCCGCGTCCAACATTCACTAAAACTGCATTCGGCTTCAGCCGGGCGAGCCGCGACCGATCGAGCAGGTTCTGAGTGTCGGGTGTATCCGGTAGCGCCGCACACACCAGATCCGCGGTCGGCAACGCCTCGTCGAGTTGTGCGCGGGTATGGATGTCCCCGTGCGTCCGGCCAAACACCGTAAACGTGCAGCCAAACGGCTCGAGCAGCGCGCGCACGCGACGATTCACCGAACCTGCGCCGAGCAACAACACATGCGATTCGCGCAACACCTGGACGTTCGGATGCAAGCGCGCCTTCTGCCAGTCATGCTTCGCCTGCAAGCGGGCGAGTTGGTCGATCCCGCGATAAAGCGCCAGGATGCCCGCGAGCACGGTCTGAGCCATGGGTTCGGCATAGAGTCCGCGCAGGTTGGTGCAGGTGATGGAAGAAAAACGATCCCAAGCGACGTGCCGATATCCTTCGATTCCCACCGAGATAAACTGAACCCAGCGCAGCTTTCGCGCGATCTCCAGTCGATCGAACGGAATCAACCCGAACGCGATCTCCGCTTCCGCAAACGCCGCGAGATCCTCCGCACTAGGAGTGGGATTCGCCAGCCACAACTCGTCATCTCCGACGAGTTGCCGCAACACGTCGTGGTGCTCGGCGGCTGCGGGAGGAAGCGCAACGTAGATTTTCATGGATTTATAGCCTTGGTTGAGTGAACCGGAGCAAACGCAATCAGGCCCGCCGCAATCAGGAGCGATGCGGCCATCAGGAGCACGGACGCGATGGGGTTGCCCGTGACCGCCGTCAGCGCGCCCACGGCGTATCCACCGACGAACGCTCCCAGCGATCCGAGGCTGTTGATGAGCGCGATCGCCCCGCCGGCCACATTCTTCGGCAAGATTTCCGGCACGATCGCCCAGAAAGGCCCATACGGGGCATACATCGAGGCACCCGCGATCACGAGCAGCGAGAACGACCACCAGAAGCTATCCGCGATCGTAAAGTAAAGCGCTGCAAACGCGATCGCTCCGACCAGCAACGGCGGCCACACAAACTTGCGCCGCGTGCCCGCCCGATCCGAAAGCATCGACACGAGCGGCATTGCGATCATCGCAAGCAGATACGGCGCCGCCGAGAGCCAGCCGGTTTGCACGATGCCCATCGACGAGGCCTGTTTGATGATTGACGGTAGCCACAGCACGAAGCCGAAGAAACTCAGGCTCCAGAAAAAATACTGCCACGCGAGCATCTGCACCGTCCGGCTGCGAAATGCCTCACGATAGTTTCGCATCGGAGCCACTCCCGCCTGCTCGCGCTCCAACTCCGCCGCGAGCGCCGCTTTCTCCTCCGCCGACATCCACCGCGCATCCGCCGGTCGCTCGCACACTAACCACCACCACAGGAACGCCCAGATGATCGTCGGCAGACCTTCGAGGATAAACATCCACCGCCAGCCCACCGCCTCGATCAGGTATCCAGATATCACCGACATCCACAGCACCGTTGCGGGCCCGCCCAAAATGAGCAGCGAGTTGGCCCGCGATCGTTCCGCCCGCGTGAACCATGTGCTCACGTAGATCAGCATCGCCGGCAAAACCGCCGCTTCCGCCACCCCAAGGCCGAACCGGATCGCCAGCAGCGCCGGCGCTTCGCTCACGATTCCTGTCAACGTGGCGAAACTCCCCCAGAGCAACAGGCACATGAACACGAGCTTCTTGACACTGTGCCGCTGCGCATACGCCACGCCCGGAATCTGGAACACACAGTAGCCGAGCGCGAAGAGCGCGCCGATCAACGCGGACATCCGCTCGCTGATCGCGAGATCTTTCGCCATCCCCGCCGCCGCCGCGAAGCCGTAGTTCGCCCGGTCCAGATACGCCAGGCTGTAGGTGATGAAGACCAGCGGCAGCACCGCCCACCAACGCCGGGAAGATGACGAGCGCATGCCGGTCGGTCTCAGTGGTTCATCGAACCGGCGTCGACGCGGTCAGCAGCTCCGCTGCTTTGCCCGCCTTGCCGCTCCAATATACCGGCGATGCCCCGAGCCGAACCTGCGAAGACTTGATCGCGCGGCCCATGATGTCGCGGCAAACGACTCCCCGCGGCACGCGGACTTCCCGTTTTTCCTCAGGATCCCATAACACCACGATCGATTCCTTGCCGGTCTCGAACGCAAACGCATAGCCGTCCTCCGTCCGGTCACCCACGAACTTCGGTTGCGCTCCCAACAACTCGGTGAACACCGCCAGCGCCGGAAAAACTTTCCGCACCGCTCCATCGGCAAAGAGACAGCTTTCGGTGCCAGGACGATTCACCGAGCCCGTGCACCCCGAATGGAGGAAAATCTTCTCTCCGTAACGACCGAGAAAGAGCGTGATGTAGCGGATCACGTAGTCCGCCACCTGCTTCTCGCTCAACAGCTGCGGCTCGGACCAGAGTCCTTCGATCGGAATCCACGGATCCCGCGGGAGATCATCCGTGCCGAAATAAGAAAACTCCGTCATCCACAGCGGCTTCGGCCCGCCATGCTCGCGCATCGTGTCGATCAGGATTTTCATCGACGACAACAGCGCTTCCGGCGGGTTCACCTTTCCACCCGTTCGCGCGCCCGCACTCGGATAGTCGTGCACGCCGAGAATATCGATGTGATCGAGCAGCCCGAGTTTTACCATCTCGAGCGCCGAGCGGTCGCCCGGAAACATTCCGCCGCCCATGATGCGCGCCTTCGGATTCGCCGCGCGAATCGCCGGCACGGTCTGGCGCAGCAGTCCGAAATAGTCTTCCTCCGTGTAGCTTTTGAGCTCCTTCGTCTTCAACACGCCCTCGCTCGGCAGCGAATACAGGGTGAACAGCGCTTCGTTCAGAAACTCCCAAACTTGAATCTGGTCCTGATAGCGGCTGACCGCCTTCGCGACAAATTCACTCAATTCGTTCGGGTCTTTCGGCATCCAGGCCCAGCGCGCGCGCAACAACAACTCCTGGTCGTCGCCCTGCCCGCCCCCGCCATGCCGCGGCGAGTGTTTTCGAATCGTTGCGAGATCCGGCGCCGTCGAGTTCCACTCCGTCGAGGGAAACGGAATCATCGCCATCAGATTC
>ENA-UOVV01000217-UOVV01000217.1-compost-metagenome-genome-assembly--contig:-NODE-217-length-84322-cov-6.245292_pt1 | contig 84322 bp, 85 predicted proteins | sample MGYA00238155_ERZ761577 | MGnify/ENA primary metagenome ERZ761577 (study PRJEB28898, sample SAMN06268775) | compost metagenome | isolation source: Emeryville, CA | place: USA:Emeryville, CA | collected... | reverse complement strand
CGGCGACCTGCCACCCGGACAGGTAGATGGCCTTCAGGCCGGCGCGCACCTGCTGGACGGCCATGTTGCCGGTCAGCGCGCCGAGGGCGTTGACGAACTCCAGATCGTGCAGCTGATCCCACAGGATCTCGGCGCCGCGGCGGGCCAGGGTGTGCTCCTCGACGACGGTGCCCTGCAGGGCCACCACGTCGGCGGCGGTGTAGTCCCGCTTGACACCCTTCCACCGCGGGTTGGTGTCCCAGTCGCGCTGGATTTCCTCGGGGGTTCTCGGCTGGCCGACGGTCGACATAGGGTCCTGCTCCTTCGAGTGGTCATCGCTGGGCGTTGCCGGGATTTTCCGGCTGTTAACGCCCGAACAATTTCGCGGTCACGCTAAATCGAGCATGCCCTACGCCATATCCGCTGGTCCAGTCGATCTTGTTGCCAATTTCGCCAAACCGGACAGCCATCTTGCGAAGGTTGCGAAGACCGTCGATGGCTGTACCGGTTCAGTAGCTACTGGTCGGTAGCACATTTTCGCTGGTCAGTACGCCCGTACTGCTAATCGGACCGGGGTCAGAGCGAGAACAGGCACGCGACCGCTTTGGTCTCCGCGCCGACGGCATATGTGAGCGTTGTAACAGTGCGATCGGTCAGCTCTTCGCCGAACTGATCCGTCGAACCCGGTGGGTGCACGTGGACGATGATCTCCAGTTTGTCGCCCAGCGCCACCGCGGCGTCGTGCTCGATCGTCACCCGCAGCGGAGTGCGCAACAGCTCCGGCACCGAGAACAGGTAATCCTCGATCACCGCCCAGTACACGGAGTTGTTCATGTGGTCGAACAGGTCGATGTCGGTCACCCGGACCGGAAACTCACGGATCTGCGTCGCGTCCTCGCGGCCGCCGGGCTTCAGATAGGCCTTCCACCGCAACCGGTCGACGTTGGTGGTGCGCTGCAGCCCCTCGATGAAGTCGTCGGAGATGCGCGCCGGGCCCTGTGTCTCGCGGTTGATGTTGATCCAGAACCCCTCGGACTCCATCAACCCGCCCTTGCGGCCGTCGATGCGCACCCGCATCTCGCACCACCGGTTCGACGTCCCCGAACACCAGCGCCGGCAGCGCAGCATGTCCTGGAACTCGATCGGCCGGATCAGGTCGATCATCGTGCGCCGCACGATCCACAGCGGATGGGTCTCCTCGAAGCCCAGTTCGCGCAGCTGATCCTGGCCGATGTCCTGGATGTGACGGCAGGCGGCGTCGAAGCGCAACCGACCCTCGCGGTCGATGTCGCCCACCCGCAACGGCCATTCCCGGTCGAAGACGTCGGGATGCGGGTCGGGTACCGGCATCATCACCTTCGCCAGGCCCGTAGAGCCTGCCATGGGCTCCGATCCTGCCACAGCCACCGATCTGCCAACAATGCAAAGGCACTTTCACAGCCTTGTTAGGCTGCTCGGCGTGGCGAAGACGTTCGTGGGGTCGCGGGTGCGACAGCTGCGCAACGAACGCGGGTACAGCCAGGCCGCCCTGGCCCAGATGCTGAACATCTCGCCCAGCTACCTCAACCAGATCGAACACGACGTGCGCCCGCTGACGGTGCCGGTGCTGCTGCGCATCACCGAGGTGTTCGGCGTCGACGCGACGTTCTTCGCCTCCGAGGACGACACCCGGCTCATCGCCGAACTGCGCGAGGTGACCCAGGACCGCGACGTCGGCGTCGACGTCGACCCCGCCGAGGTCGCCGAGGTGGTCGCCGCCCCCCCGACACTCGCGCGCGCGATGGTCAACCTGCACCGCCGCTACCGGCTGACCACCACCCAGCTCGCCGCCGCCACCGAAGGCCGCTTCTCCCCCGACGGTTTCGGATCGGGCGCGATCTCCATGCCGCACGAGGAGGTGCGCGACTACTTCTACGAGCGGCAGAACTACCTACACGAACTCGACACCGCCGCAGAGGATTTCGCCACCCGGCTGCGCATCCACCGCGGCGACCTGCTGCGCGACCTGTCCGACCGGCTCAAGGCCGTGCACGGCGTCACCATCCGCCGCCGGATGGACCTCGGCGAGTCGGTGCTGCACCGCTACGACCCCGAGACGAAGACCCTCGACATCGGCGGGCACCTGTCGTCGGGGCAGACCGTGTTCAAGATGGCCGCCGAACTGGCCTACCTCGAATACGGCGACCTCATCGACAAGCTCGTCGCGGAGGGCAACTTCACCAGCGAGGAGTCGACGCGCCTGGCCCGGCTGGGCCTGGCCAACTACTTCGCGGCCGCGACGGTGCTGCCCTACCGGCAGTTCCACGAGGTGGCCGAGAACTTCCGCTACGACGTCGAGCGGCTGTCGGCGTTCTACGCGGTGTCCTACGAGACGATCTGCCACCGGCTCTCCACGCTGCAGCGGCCGAACCTGCGCGGCGTGCCGTTCTCGTTTGTCCGCGTCGACCGTGCGGGCAACATGTCGAAACGCCAGTCCGCCACCGGATTTCACTTCTCCTCGACCGGCGGCACGTGTCCGCTGTGGAACGTCTACGAGACGTTCGCCTACCCCGGCAAGATCCTGGTACAGATCGCCCAGATGCCCGACGGCCGCAGTTACATGTGGGTGGCGCGCACTGTCGAGCGCCGCGCCTCGCGCTATGGTCAGCCCGGTAAGACGTTCGCGATCGGCCTGGGCTGCGAACTTCGGCACGCACATCGGCTGGTCTACTCGGAGGGTCTGGACTTGTCCGGTGACAACGCGACCCCGATCGGCGCGGGCTGCCGGGTGTGCGAACGTGACAACTGCCCGCAGCGCGCCTTCCCCGCCCTGGGGCGGGCGCTCGACATCGACGAGCACCGCAGCACGGTCTCGCCCTACCTGGTAAAGCAGCTATGACAGACAATGCTCCCGCCCGCATCCCGTCCGACGGCAGCTTCCGCGAGCTCGGCCCGTTCGGCTGGGTGTTCTGCAAGCTCGCCGCGCGCCGCCAGCATCTGCCCAAGGTGAACCTGTTCACCACGCTCAGCATCCACCGGCCGCTGTTGATGGCGTGGCTGCCGTACTCGGCCTATCTGCTGTTCGCAGGCAAGCTGTCGCGTAAGGACGCCGAACTGGTCATCCTGCGAGTCGCCCACCTGCGCGACTGCGAGTACGAGTTGCAACAGCACCGCAGGCTGGCCCGCACCCGAGGCGTCGCAGAAGAGTTGCAGGCCAAGATCTTCGAGGGACCGGACGCGGAGGGTCTGACCGACCGCCAGCGGGCACTGATCACCGCGACCGACGAACTCATCGTCACCCGCGGCATCTCGCCGCAGACGTGGGCGACGTTGTCCAGCCACCTGACGCGGCCGCAGTTGATCGAATTCTGCATGCTGGCACCGCAATACGACAGCCTCGCCGCGACGATATCGGCCCTGAAGATTCCGCTCGACTACCCCGACTGACTACAGGTACGTGACGCCCAGGACGGCGATCGAGAACAGCACCGGCGACACCGGCAGGGTGAGCAGGAACGCCGCCCACACCTCGGACTTGCGCTGATAGCAGCGCCAGCCTAGCCAGCCGGAGACGATGCCGACCGCGAACGACACCGCGGACACCACCAGGACCCAGGTGCTGATGGAGCTGGTCGCGATGGCCAGCGAGATCCCGGCCAGCCACAGGATGTGGCCGACCACCAACCCGCCGATGCCGGCGACCCAGATCGCGGCTCTCAAAAGTTGATCATGTGGCCGAGCAGCCCGTGGAAGCACTCCTGCAGGGCCTCGGACATGGTCGGGTGGGTGTGTACGTTGCGCGCCAGCTCGTTGGCGGTCAGATCCCACTTCTGGGCCAGCGTCAGCTCCGGCAGCAGTTCGGACACGTCATGGCCGATCAGGTGGCCGCCGATCAGCTCGCCGTACTTGGCGTCGGCGATGAGCTTCACAAAGCCGCTGGGGTCACCCGCGCCGTGGGCCTTGGCGTTCGCGGTGAACGGGAACTTCGCGACCTTGACGTCGTAGCCCTCCTCGCGGGCCTGTTCCTCGGTCAGCCCGAAGCTGGCCACCTGCGGCTGACAGAAGGTGGCGCGCGGCAACATCCGGTAGTCGCCGAGCGGCAGAGTCTCTGCGCCGGCGATGGTTTCGGCGGCCACCACGCCCTGGGCCTCCGCGACGTGGGCCAACTGCAGCTTGCCGGTGACATCGCCGATCGCATAGATGTGCGGCTTGTTGGTGCGCATGTAGTCGTCGATGCCGATGGCCTTGCGCTCGGTGATCGTCACGCCGGCCTTGTCCAGCCCGTAGCCCTCGATGTTCGGCGCGAAACCGATTGCCTGCAGTACCTTTTCGGCCTTGAGCTCGTCCGTATTGCCGTCCTTGCTGACGGTAACGGTGACCTCGTTGCCACCATCGCTGATCGACTCCACCTTGGTGCCGGTGAGGATCTTCACACCCAGCTTCTTGAACTGCTTCTCGATCTCCTTGGAGACCTCGGCGTCCTCGTTGGGCAGCGCGCGCGGCAGGAACTCGACGATGGTGACGTCGACGCCGTAGTTCTTGAGCACGTAGCCGAACTCCATGCCGATCGCGCCGGCACCGGCGATCACGATGGACTTCGGCAGCTCGCGCGTCAATATGAGTTTCTCGTAGGTGACCACGTTGTCCGACAACGACGTTCCCGGCACCAACCGGGTGCTGCTGCCGGTGGCGATGATGACGTTGTCGAACGTGACGGTCTCGGTGCCGCCTTCATTGAGCTCGACCTGCAGCGTGTGATCGTCGGAGAACCGGCCGTAGCCGTGGATCTCGGTGATCTTGTTCTTCTTCATCAGGTAGTGCACACCGGCCACCCGGCCCTCGGCGACCTTGCGGCTGCGATCGAACGCGGCGCCGTAGTCGAACGTCACCTCACCGGTGATGCCGAACTGCTTGGCCTCCTTGGTGAAGATGTGCGCCAGCTCGGCGTTGCGCAGCAGCGCCTTACTGGGGATGCAGCCGACATTCAGGCACACGCCGCCCCAGTACTTGGGTTCGACGATGGCGGTGTTCAGTCCGAGCTGGGCCGCGCGAATGGCCGCGACGTACCCGCCGGGGCCTGCTCCGAGAACGACGACGTCATAGTGGGTCACGCTCCCACCCTAGTAAGGGATGAGCCCCACGAAACACCGACTGGCCCATTCGCAGAAGTACAGGCCGTGCAGTACCGCCGCACCGGCGACCGCGGCGAACGGCGCGGACATCAACCCGATTGCCAGCGCTGCGATCGCCGGCCGGTTGGGCACCATCGCGGTGAGCAGCGCACCGACGGTGCAGACGATCAGGAACACCAGCACCACGAAGACCTGCGCCGTCTTGTCCAGCGAGTGATACCACCAGTGGTACAGCCCGCATCCGGCCGCCGCCGCGAACACCCAGACGCCCGCGACCACCAGCGCGAACACCCAGCGCTTGAGGAACTGGTAGCTGCCGGGCACCACGGCCGGCCGCGCGGACACCGGCGGCGGTTCGGACGGCTCGGCCTGCGGTTGGGCCTCCCACTCGTCGGTGGTGAACGTGGGGGTGTACGGCTGCGTCGGCTCCCCGGGCAGCAGGTCCGTGCTGGTCTCAGACACCGTGCACCGCCTGGATCGCCACCAGCACCCCGAACCACGCCGGCCCGATCGCCAGCACGAAAGCGCCCAGCGTGGTCACCCAGCGCCGACCGGACATCAGGATCGCCAGCAGTCCGACCGCGCTGGGCACCCCGACCACGAGCGCGACCACGACGTCGGGCCGGATGCTGGCGTGCACCAGCAGCGAGGAGGCGATCGCGAGAATGAGCCCGACCGCCGTGCCGACCAGCAACGCGCTGGTCAGCACCCAGGAGCGGGGCAGCGGTATCACGTGTTGAAGGTTAGGGGCGGCGGTGGTCGAGACCCCGTCAGCGGCTCGGCGCGTCAGGTATCGGACACGCATCGATTGCGTCAAGAACGATGTGCGTGCCCGCCGATTCCGGGCGCTCACCGCGCGCGTAGTCCGCGCCGGTGACGGGACGCTGCGCCGCGAGCGCCTGGTTCTCGGCGCCGGTGAACGCCCTGCCGCGCGACAGGAACCGCACGCCCTCAGGCGCTTCGACGCTGAAGCCGCCGCCACGTCCGGGCACCACGTCGATCACCAGTTGCGTGTGCTGCCACGCCTCGAACTGCGGCCCGGAGATCCAGACCGGCACGCCGTCGCCGACGTCGAGCACACCGAGGAGCACATCGCGGTCGCCGACGACGAACTCGCCGTCCGGGTAGCACATCGGCGACGACCCGTCGCAGCAGCCGCCGGACTGGTGGAACATCAGCGGACCGTGCTTGGCCGCCAACCGCTCCAGCAACTCGGCCGCCGCCGCGGTGATCAACACCCGCGGCGGCATCAGAAGAAGCCCTGCGCCTTGCTGCTGTAGCTGACCAACAGGTTCTTGGTCTGCTGGTAGTGCTCGAGCATCATCTTGTGCGTCTCGCGGCCGATGCCGGACTGCTTGTAGCCGCCGAACGCGGCGTGCGCGGGATAGGCGTGGTAGCAGTTGGTCCACACCCGGCCGGCCTTGATGTCGCGCCCGGCCCGGTAGGCGGTGTTGCCGTCGCGGCTCCACACCCCCGCACCCAGCCCGTACAGCGTGTCGTTGGCGATGGCGATCGCGTCGTCGTAGTCGGAGAACGACGTCACCGCGACTACCGGGCCGAAGATCTCCTCCTGGAAGATCCGCATCTTGTTGTGGCCCTCGAAGATCGTCGGCTGCACGTAGTAGCCGCCGGACAGATCGCCGCCGAGTTCGGCGCGTTCCCCACCGCAAACGACCCTCGCCCCTTCGCCTTTGCCGATCTCGATGTAGGACAACACCTTTTCCAGCTGATCGTTGGACGCCTGCGACCCGATCATCGTCTCGGTGTCCAGCGGATCGCCCTGGCGCACCGCCTTGGTGCGGATCGCGGCCAGTTCGAGGAACTCGTCGTAGATGTCGGCCTGGATCAGCGACCGCGACGGGCACGTGCACACCTCGCCCTGGTTCAGCGCGAACATCGTGAAGCCCTCGAGCGCCTTGTCCTGAAAGTCGTCGCCCTCCGCCATCACGTCGGAGAAGAAGATATTCGGGCTCTTGCCACCGAGTTCCAGCGTCACCGGGATCAGGTTCTGCGACGCGTACTGCATGATCAACCGGCCGGTGGTGGTCTCGCCGGTGAACGCGATCTTGGCGATACGGTTGCTCGACGCCAGCGGTTTGCCCGCCTCGAACCCGAAACCGTTGACGACGTTCACGACGCCCGCCGGCAGCAGGTCGGCGATCAGGCCCATCAGGTACAGGATCGACGCCGGCGTCTGTTCGGCGGGTTTGAGGACGACGGCGTTGCCCGCCGCCAGCGCGGGCGCCAGCTTCCAGGTGGCCATCAGGATCGGGAAGTTCCACGGGATGATCTGCCCGACGACGCCGAGTGGTTCGTGGAAGTGGTAGGCGACGGTGTCGTCGTCGATCTGGCTCAGCGAACCCTCCTGCGCGCGGATGGCGCCGGCGAAGTAGCGGAAGTGGTCGACGGCCAACGGCAGGTCGGCGTTGAGCGTCTCGCGGATCGGCTTGCCGTTGTCCCACGACTCGGCCAGGGCCAGCGACTCCAGGTTGGCCTCGATGCGGTCGGCGATCTTGTTGAGGATGTTCGCGCGCTCGGCGGGAGCGGTCCTGCCCCAGGCGGGCGCGGCCGCGTGCGCGGCGTCGAGCGCCTTCTCGATGTCGGCCTCACCTGACCGCGGGATCTCGCAGAACGGTTGCCCCGTCACCGGCGTCGGGTTCTCGAAGTACTCCCCCGAGGCCGGCGGCACCCATTCGCCGCCAATGAAGTTGCCGTATCGGGATTCGAACGACATCAGCGCGTCGGCGCTACCTGGACGGGCGAAAACCGGCATCACAAACTCCCAGACGTCGAAGGTGTAACACGGCTCACACTACGCTCGACGCCCGGGAGTTTGATGCGGCTCAGCCGATCTCAGTAGTGGTAGACCTGGTCATGCCGGAACTGGCCGTCGGTGCAGTCCACATTGATGTTCCAGTCCCGGTTCTCCGGATACGACGGAAACATCACCAGCTCGTAGGTGGCGTCGGCCGCCAGGTAGAACGGCGGGGAGACGTACCAGTCGGCGGTGTACACGCACCAGCCGGCATCGTGCGAACGGTTGTTCTTGATGTAGGCCGTGAGCCCCCCGGTCCACGGCAGCCAGGCAATCTGCAGGGCGTGGGGATCCTTGAAATCGTCCGCGCCTACCGGGCCGGCGTGCGCCGGGCCCGCCCCGAGAACCAGCAGTGTCGGCAGCGTCACCGCGGCGACGGCGGCACCGATGGCGGCCCGGACCGATGTGTGATTGGTGCGCATTTCCTACTCCTTCTCTGCGGTCGCGATCCTGATGAATCACGCTCACAGGTAAGAGCGGCGCACACCGCCGCCGATGACACATATAGACAACTCAATGTTTCGGCCTCGGCACAGATGCGGCTTGACCAGCACAAATGCCACCTGAGGCAACGTGCCGGACCGTCGTTCGGAAGACTGGCCCCATGACCGACGACCCGTATTTGTGGCTCGAGGACATCACCGGCGACGACGCGCTGGACTGGGTGCGCAAGCACAACGACCCGACGCTCGAGCGCTTCGGCGGCGACGAGTTCGAAAAGATGCGCACCGAGGCGTTGGAGGTGCTCGACACCGACGCCCGCATCCCGTACGTGCGCAGGCGCGGGGAGTTCCTCTACAACTTCTGGCGCGATGCGGCCAACCCGCGCGGGCTGTGGCGGCGCACCACGCTGGACAGCTACCGCAGCGAGCACCCCGAGTGGGAGGTGGTCATCGACGTCGACGAACTTGCGCGCGTCGACGACACGAACTGGGTGTGGGCCGGCGCCGACGTGATCGAGCCCGACCACACGCGGGCGTTGATCAGCCTGTCGCGGGGTGGCTCCGACGCCGCGGTGGTCCGCGAGTTCGACATGGCCACACGGGAATTCGTTACTGACGGGTTCAACCTGCCGGAGGCCAAGACACAGATCAGCTGGGTGGACGAAAACACCGTGCTGGTGGGCACCGACTTCGGCGAGGGCTCCCTGACCGACTCGGGATACCCCCGGCTGGTCAAGCGGTGGCGCCGCGGCCAACCGCTCGCCGAGGCCGAGACGCTGTTCGCCGCCGAACGCAGCGACGTCATCGCCGCCGCGAGGGTCGACCGCACCCCCGGCTTCGAGCGAACCCTGCTGAGCCGCGCCGTGGACTTCTTCAACGACGAGGTGAGTGAACTCCGCGACGGCCAGTGGGTCCGCATCGACGCCCCCACCGACGCGACGGTCTCCGTGCACCGCAACTGGCTGCTGATCGAGCTGCGCACCGACTGGCACACCAACGGAACCGACTACCGGGCCGGTTCGCTGCTGGCCGCCGACTACGAGGAATTCCTCGCCGGCACAGCGGAATTGACCGTGGTGTTCGAGCCCGACGAGCACACCTGCCTGAACCACTACGCGTGGACCCGCGACAAGCTCATCATGGTCACGCTCGCCGACGTGGCCAGCCGGGTCGAGGTCGTCACGCCCGGATCGTGGCGCCGCGAGCCGGTCCCGGGCATCCCGCCGAACACCAACACCGTCATCGTCACCACCGACGACCTCGGCGACGAGATCTTTCTGGATTCAAGCGGTTTCGACACCCCATCGCGACTGCTGTACGGCACCGACGACGGTCCGCTCACCGAGATCAAGCGCGCCCCGGCGTTCTTCGACGCCGACGACCTCGAGGTGCGCCAGCACTTCGCCCGCTCCGACGACGGGACCGCGATCCCCTACTTCGTCGTCGGCCATCGCGGCGTGACCGGCCCCCGCCCGACCCTGCTCGGCGGATACGGCGGCTTCGAGGTCGCGCGCACCCCGGGCTACGACGGAGTGCTGGGCCGGCTGTGGCTGGCCCGCGGCGGCACGTACGTGCTGGCCAACATCCGCGGCGGCGGCGAGTACGGACCGACCTGGCACACCCAGGCGATGCGGGAGAACCGCCACCTCGTCTATGAGGATTTCGCCGCGGTGGCAAGGGATCTGGTCGAGCGCGGCATCACCACGGTCGAACTGCTCGGCGCGCAGGGCGGCAGCAACGGCGGTCTGCTGATGGGCGTGATGCTCACCCGGTACCCCGAACTGTTCGGCGCGCTGGTGTGCAGTGTTCCGCTGCTGGACATGCGGCGCTTTCACCTGCTGCTGGCCGGGGCGTCGTGGGTCGCCGAGTACGGCGATCCGGACAACCCGGAGGACTGGGAGTTCATTTCGAAATACTCGCCGTACCAGAATATCTCCGCCGACAAGCGCTATCCCCCGGTGCTCATCACCACATCCACCCGCGACGACCGGGTCCACCCCGGGCACGCCCGCAAGATGACCGCCGCGCTCGAGGCGGCCGGACATGAGGTGTACTACTACGAGAACATCGAGGGTGGGCACGCGGGCGCGGCGGACAACGCCCAGACCGCGTTCCGCGCCGCGCTGATCTACCGGTTCCTGTGGTCGATGCTCAGCTGAGCAGCTCGTCGCCGAGGTAGCGGTCCGCGCCGACGACGCCGGGCAGCATGAAGAAGAAGCCGCCGCCGACGGGCAGGATGTACTCCTCGAGCGGCTCGCCCTTCAGACGGCGCTGCACGGTCAGAAAGCCCTTCTCCAGGCTGCGTTGGTATGCGACGAACGCCAGCCCCTGATCGAGCCGGCCCGCACCGTCGAATCCGCGCGAGTAGTTGAAACCCCTTCGCAGGATCAGGTTTTCCTCGGTCTCCGGGGTGCGCGGGTTGGCCAGCCGGATGTGGGCGTTGAGCGGGATCCGTTTGCCGTCGGGGTCCGACGCGTAGTCCGGGTCGGCGAACTCATCGGTCATCCCCAGCGGTGCGCCGGTGGACTTCACCCGCCCGAACAGCGCCTCCTGCTCGGCGAGCCTGGTCCGGTCCCAGAACTCGACGAACATGCGGATGATCCGGATCGCCTGATACGAGCCGCCGACCGCCCAGTCCGGTTCGCCGTCGTCGGGCCCCACCCACACGTGACGGTCCATCAGCGCGTCATCGCTGACATCGAGGTTGGCGGTACCGTCCTTGAAACCCAACAGGTTTCGCGGCGTCGCGGTGTGCGAGACCTGGCCGGCGCCGATCCCGCGCGCGTAGCCGTCGATCATCCACCGCAGCACCAGGTGGCGGCGGGTGCGGCGCATCAGCTGGCGCAGCGCGAAGATCACGGTGTCGGCGTGGCCGGCCTCGATGATGATCGACAGGTCCCCGTGCGAGAGCTTCGGATCGAGCCGGTCGTTAGCGAGGAACGGCATGGTGACCAGTTCCCCGGGTTTGCGGTCGGCCAGCCCGAACCGCTTGTCGAACAGCGACGCCCCGACGCCCACGACGACCGAGAGGTTGTCGGGCGGCGGCGCCTCACCGAGGATGCCGGAGTCGACGGGCGGATAGGCCGGGTCGCGCGGTTCGGGTGGCCGGCCCGCCATCAGCGCCCGGATCTCGTCGGACAATTCTCGGAAGGCATGCGTGAGCGCCTTGCGGTCCGGCGAGAGCACGTTGAACGACGCGACCAGTCCGCGTTCGGGGATGGGCAGCGCGGTGATGCCGGTCTGGTGCGGGCCCTCGAAGGGGACGAACGCGGGGGCCGGCGCGGCCGGCGCGGGCTCGGGTGACGAGCACCCGGCCAGCGCCGCCCCGGCACCTACGGCGGCGCCGGTGCCCAGTGCGCCGGCGATGAAGCCGCGCCGTGACAGCCCCGAACGCCGTTCGGTCACTGCAGTTTCAGCACCCCTGCGACCTGCGACAGGTTCTCCGACAGGCCGGCCAGCTCGGCCTTGAGCTTGTCGATGACGTCCGGCTGCACGGTGACCTCGGGGCAGCGGGGCGACGGGTACGGGTCGTCCTCGGTGCAGAACAGCACCCAGCCGTCACCGCGGCGCAGCGGGGCCAGGGTGTCGAACACCGAGTTGATCCCGGCGTCGATCTCGCCGAGCAGGGCGGGGTCGGCCTTGACGAGCGCCGGGTTCAGCTTCCCGATGGCGTCGCGGGCGCCTTGGAGGTTGGCGTCGAAGTCCCACAGGTCGGTCTTGGAGTAGCGGTCCTCCTCACCGGTGATCTTGCCCTCGGAGACCTCTTCGATCAGCTCGGCCGCTCCGTTGGCCACATCCAGCGGCGTGACCTGGACCGACGGGAACTGCGCCTTGAGGTCGGCGACGTCCTTGTCGAGCTGATCGGCGAACGGCGCACCGCCCTCGGTGGTGTTCTGCTCGAACAGCAGGTACTCCAGCCGGTGCCAGCCGGTGAACTCCGGGTCATCGGTGCCCGCGAAGTCGTCGACGCGGGCGTCGATCTTGCCGTCGATCTCCTCGACCAGCCCGGCGATCGGCTCGATGCGCTCCCACGGCACCCGCGACGGGGCGTAGGCGGCCTGCGCGGCGGCGAGGTCGCCGGCCCGCACCGCATCGGTGAACACCTTCACCACGCGCTGCAGCTCGTCGATATTGCTCTGCGCGTACGCCTTGTAGTCGGCGGCGGCCTTGTCCAGGATCGCGGGATCGACCGCGGGCGCACTGCTGGTCTCGGTGGCCGAACCCGTCGCCGACGTCGTCTCCTCGCTCGTGGAGTTGTCGCTGGAGCAGCCGGACAGAACCAGGCCGACCACCGCGATCGGAGCGGCCCAGGCAAGATAGCGGTTCATGTGCACCTCGATGTGGTTAGGAGAGGCTGACCATAACACCCTAATGACCTCAGGGTAGCCATACCTAAGCAGGTAGCGAGCACTCGGGGTGATCAACGATTCGAGTCGAAACCCGCGTTGCCCTGCCAGACTGCAGCCATGTCGACACCAGCGCAGTTCGAGACCCTGCTCTACACCACCGACGGGCCCGTCGCCACGATCACCCTCAACCGCCCGGAGCGGCTCAACACCATCGTTCCGCCGATGCCCGACGAGATCGAGAAGGCGATCGGGCTGGCCGAACGCGACCCCTCGATCAAGGTGATCGTGCTGCGCGGGGCCGGGCGCGCGTTCTCCGGTGGCTACGACTTCGGCGGCGGCTTCACCCACTGGGGTGAGGCGATGAACACCGACGGGCGCTGGGACCCGGGCAAGGACTTCGCGATGGTCACCGCCCGCGAGACCGGCCCGACCCAGAAGTTCATGGCGATCTGGCGCGCCTCCAAACCCGTGATCGCCCAGGTGCACGGCTGGTGTGTGGGCGGGGCGAGCGACTACGCGCTGTGCGCGGACATCGTGATCGCCAGCGACGACGCCGTGATCGGCACCCCCTACGCCCGCATGTGGGGCGCCTACCTGACCGGCATGTGGCTCTACCGGCTCAGTCTGGCCAAGGTCAAATGGCACTCGCTGACCGGAGAGCCGCTGACCGGAAAGGAAGCCGCCGCAGTCGAACTCATCAACGAGTCGGTCCCGTTCGAGCGGCTCGAGGCCCGGGTCAAGGAGATAGCGGGCAAGCTGGCCCGGATCCCGCTGTCGCAACTGCAGGCGCAGAAGCTGATCGTCAATCAGGCCTACGAGAACATGGGCCTGGCGTCGACGCAGACGCTCGGCGGCATCCTCGACGGGCTCATGCGCAACACACCCGACGCGTTGGCCTTCATCGAAACCGCTGCGTCCCAAGGTGTTCGGCGCGCCGTCGAGCTGCGCGACGGGCCGTGGGGCGACTACAGCCAGGCACCCCCGGACAAGCGCCCCGACCCCTCACATGTCATCGAGCCCTAGTAGTTCAGCAGCGCGTCGAGATCCGCGACCGCCCGCACGGTGTCGTTGAGGTGGGTGCAGGTGCTGGTGCCGACGAACTCGCCGCGGACCCGGTCGCGCACCTCCGACAGCTTCATGCCCTGCGCGCGACCCGCGCTGGCGATCGCGCCGGGGCACTCCTGCCAGGGCAGCACCCGCACCTGCGCCTGTACTTCGGTCAGCGTCCGCGCCGCGGTGTCCAGTGTCCCGCACAGCGTGTACTCGTGCAGGATCGTCTCCGCGCCGTCGGCGTCGACGTGCGAGTCGCGGAAGTGGGCGTCGAACTCCGCGTGTCCGTCCGCGCCCGGACGCAGATCGAGCCTGCGGTAGCGCCGCATGCCGTGCGCGCGAAGGGGTTTCACCTCATGCAGGCCGCGGCCGTCGAAGTCCAGCGGCGGCGCGGCCGGGCCCACCACCGATGGGACGATGTCGTGACGTCTGGCGTAGCCGATCAGCGAGGCGTCCGGGGCGAAGCCGGCGCAGATCCCGGCCAGCCGGTCGGCGACGCCCTCGGGCAGCGGCTGTTCGGTGCCCGCGACGATCGCCGCGACCTGGGTCGCGTAGCCGGACACCAGGGCCGCCCCCACCCAGTCGTCGAGCAGCAGGTGCAGCAGGCTCGCGCGGCGCACCTCCTCGGGCAGCGTCTGCGCCACCGCCGAGCGGAAGCCGGGACCCACGCGGCTGCCGGCCAGCTTGGCCAGGCGCGCGTGCGGCGGCGTGGCGTCGATGGTGTCGATGACACGCTCGGCCAGCCGGGCGCGCACCCGGATCTCGTCGAGCACCTGCACGGACCCCGCCTCCAGCGCCAGCACGTCGCGGGCGCGCAGGTCCACCTCGGAGTCACCGGTCCCGACCGGGTGCGTGTCGATGGTGCTGGTACGCCGCAGCACCCCCGCCGTAAGCGGCGGCGTCGACGAAACGGGCTGCTGGGGGCCCACGAACTCCGTGACGAACGGCATGTAAGGACGGTACCGGCGGGCGGTTAGTCCCGTCGCACCAGGCCACCCAGCATCGCGACCAGCACACCGAACACCACCAGCGCGCCGCCCGCGGCCAGCGTCAGATTCAGCCAGTGGTGCAGGCTGCCCTCGGCGTGGACCACCATCGCCTCGGCGATCAGCCTGATGTCGCCGGTGGTGTGGTCGAGCGCGGCGTCGACGTAGCGGCGCGCCACCTCGACCGCGGCCCACCCCGTCGCTCCCACCAGCAACGCCGAGACACCCAGCGCGGCAAAGGCTTTCCCCCGAGACCGAGCGGCCGCCAAGGTCAGCAGCGCGAAAACACCGGCCAGCACCGTCGACCCCACGCTGATCCAGGGCGCCCACGTCGCCACGGTGCGCAACTGACCGGGCCGCAGCGCGGAGTCCTCGGGCACGGTGATGGGCACCGTGTAGGTCTGCGGGACATCGAGGTCGAGGTCACCGAGGGTCGCCTTGAGCGACGAATCGTTGAGCATCGGCGCGATGTCGACCAGCCACCGATCGCTCGAAATACCCTCGTGGCGAACCGAATCGGTGAACATCCAGCGATGCGCGATGCGATTGGCCTGACCGAACTGCCCGGGAAAGCCCGCGTTGCCGGTGTAGGTCTCGACCGCGTTGCGCACGAGTTCGGCGTTGCGCAGCGGATACCCGTTCTCCGCGGCGAACTTGAGGATCTGCGTCGTCAACTCCGACGCCGTGGCGGCCTGCAGGTCGGGATCCTTCGCGGCGGCCGTCGCCAGGGCGACGTAGCCGTCCTCGCTGACGATGTTGCGCTGCGCCCACATCGTCGGCACCGACACCGCGAGCAGGGCCGTCGTGACGAGCCACAGAAACACGGTCGCCACCAACCGCACGCGCGTCCTCCTTCTCGAGACGCGGCGAACGACCGCGCCCCCTGGTCGGCTACCGAAATTACTTGGCGACGCGACGCGGGCGGAGCAACGCCATCTTCGTCATGAACGCGTTCATCCGCTTGAGCGCGCGCTCGGAGTTGTTGTAGTAGCTGCCGCCCGCACCGATCTTGGTGCGCGGAATGGTCACCGTCTCCTGGCGGCAGTACTTGCGCATGCCGTCGGCGCCGCCGAACCGGGCGCCGATGCCCGACTCCTTCCACCCGCCCATCGGGGCGGTGATGCACATCAGGTTCGCGACCACGTCGTTGATGTTGACCGCACCCGCATCCAGTTGCAGAGCAACGTCTTTCGCACGCTCAATGTCGCGGGAGAAGACGGACGCGCTCAGCCCGTAGGGACTGTCGTTGGCCAGCCGCACCGCCTCGGCGACCGAGGACACCTTCATGATCGGCAGGGTCGGGCCGAACGTCTCCTCGGTCATGCAGCTCATCGAGTGGTCGACGTCGACCAGCACGGTGGGCGGGTAGAAGTTGCCGCCGCCCTCGGGCTTCCTGCCGCCGGTCAGCGCTCGCGCGCCGGCGCTGATCGCCTCGCGGACGTGGCGGTCGGTCACCTCGACCTGGCTCTGGTCGATCAGGGAGCCGACTTGGTGGCCCGGGCCGGCGCCGACGCTCAGCTTCTGCACCGCGTCGACGACCGCGGCGACGAACCGGTCGTAGACCGGCTCCAGCACGTACACCCGCTCCACCGACACGCACATCTGGCCGGCGTTGAACATGCCGCCCCACACCGCGGCCTGGGCGGCGAGCTCGATGTCGGCGTCTTCGAGCACGATCATCGGATCCTTCCCGCCCAGTTCCAGGCTGACCGGGATGAGCCGGCGCGCGGCCCGTTCGGCCACCTTGGCACCGGTCCTGGTGGAGCCGGTGAACTGGATGAAGTCGGAGTTGTCGATGATGGCCTCGGCCACCTCGCGGGCGCCCTGCGCCAGCGCGAACACCTCGGGCGCACCGGAGTCGTGCCACCCGCGCAGCAGCAGCTCGGCGGTCAGCGGGGTGCGCTCCGACGGCTTGAGCAGTACCGCGCAGCCGGCCGCGAGCGCGCCCAACGCGTCCATCATGGCGTTGGCCACCGGGAAGTTCCACGGCGCGATGATGCCCACCACCGGGCGCGGCCGGTAATGCACCTCGACCTTCTTCACTGCCATGAAAGGCAATGCGGCGGGCCGGGTCTCGGGCGCAAGGGCCTTCTCCATGGTGCGGATGTAGTACGACGCGATCATGATCAGCATCGGTACTTCCTGCGCCGCGTCGATGGCCGACTTGCCGGTCTCCTTGATCAGCAACGCCTCGATCTCATCGCGGTGCTCGCCCAGCCACACCGCGTAGCGCGCCAGCACCTTGGCACGACCGGCCGCGCCGCGGGCCTCCCACTGCGCCTGCGCCGCACGCAGTCCCGCCGCGATGCGCGGTACGTCGGCGGGATCGGTCCAGCGCACCGTGCCGGCGACGGCGCCGGTGGCGGGGTTGCGGATGGTGCCACTGGCGGGCAGGTCAACGTCTGACGTCGCTGTCATGGCCCTATGGTAGCCACCTCGGCCTCCCGGTAACCCGTTTGATTGACACCCGTCAAACGGGGTTTGGCGACCAGGGCGGCCAGGCACACGATCGCCGAGCCCAGCAGCAACGCACCCACGGTGTCGGTGAAGTAGTGGTAGGTGACCGACTGGCCGATGATCGCCAGCAGCACCGCGGCCGACGTCGTCCACACCGACCACAGCGCGGCCCCGGCGACGACCACGACCAGCCCCATCACCACGACGGTCAACGCGATGTGGCCGCTGGGATAGGCGTAGTAGCCGTCCTTGTACCTGCCGAACAACCGCTTGAGCAGTTGGGCGGCGACCCAGGTCAGCACCGGGGCGACGATGACGATCGCCGCCAGCCGGCCCCGCCTGCTGTCGAATGCGACCGCGGCGCTGAACATCATGACCAGACTCAGCGGCACCGGATTCGAGAACAGCAGCAGCGCGCGCGCCGGGCTGTCACCGAAGCGCAGAAACCAGTCGTCGAGCGGGGTGGACCCCGGACCGACCGCGAAGCCCAGCAGCAGCATCGCGGCCAGCGCGACCGGCGGCCACCATCGAATCACGCGATGCCCCTGACGTAGGCCGCCTGGCCCAGATGCTGGGCGGCGTCGTCGATGATGCTGACCAGCCGCACGGCCGCCGTCACCGGCGGATTCCACCGGGTGTCCACAATCCGTTCGAGTTCCTCGGTCGTCACCGTCGCCAGGTATTCCAGCGTGGCCTTGTGCACGCCGTGGTAGTATCCGGCGAGCAGGTCCGCCGAGGCGCGCACCCGGCCCACCTCGTCGGCGTTGTGGCCGTAGCCCATCGACTCGCGCGGCAGGTCAAGCCCGAACCGGTCCACCCAGCCGTCCCGGAACCACACCTGCTCGGTGCCGGCGATGTCGCTGACCTGCACGTCCTGTTGGCGTGCACTGTGCCAGACCAGCCAGGAGATGCTGTTGGCCTGCGCCGTCGGCCGGAAGAACGCGATCTCGTCGGTCAACCCGTCGGTGAGGTCCTCGACGTGCTCGATGAGCCTGGTGAACGCATCGCGCAGGAGTTCTCGTGCCGCCGTCGCATCGTTGCCAGCCATGGTTCGACGGTACCGACCTAACCCTGCGGTTGCGCGCCGTGGAAGACCGCCTCGATGTTGTTGCCGTCCGGATCGCGCACGAAGGCGCCGAAATATCCGGGGTGGTACTCCGGCCACAGCCGCGGGGCGTGCAGCGATTCGGCCCCCGCCGCCAGCGCCGCGTTGTAGAACGCCACCACGGCGTCGGTGTCGGCGGCCTGGAACGCGATGTGCACCTCACGGTTGGGACCGGACGCGTCGCCCGCGCTCATGTCGGCGATCCAGAAATCGGGTTTGCCGTCCCTGCCGTAACCGATCGCGACCTGAAAGTCCATTTGCCGGGTGTAGCCGAGCACCGCGAGGACCTTGTCGTAGAAGGCCTTGGATTTCTCCCAGTCCGCACAGTTGATTCCGATGTGATCGATCACGGGCTCATCCTGGCATGACCCACCGACGGCGACGTAGATTCAGCCCATGCACGACGTGATCATCCGCAACGGCACCATCGTCGACGGCCTCGGCGGCGAACCCTTCACCGGCGACATCGCGGTCACCGACGGCGTGATCACGGCGGTGGGCACCGTCGAGGGCTCCGCGCGCCGCGAGATCGACGCGACCGGCCTGCACGTCACCCCCGGCTTCGTCGACCTGCACACCCACTACGACGGGCAGGCCATCTGGTCGGACCGGTTGACGCCGTCGTCCGCGCACGGCGTGACCACCGCGGTGATGGGCAACTGCGGGGTCGGTTTCGCGCCGTGCCGCGCCGAGGACCACGACGTGCTCGTCGACCTGATGGCCGGCGTCGAGGACATCCCGGGCGTGGTGATGGTCGACGGGCTGCCGTGGACATGGGAGACGTTCCCGGAGTTCCTCGACGCGGTGGACGCGCGGGCTCGCGACATCGACGTCGCGGCGTTGCTGCCGCATTCGCCGCTGCGGGTGTACGTGATGGGTCAGCGCGGCGTCGATCGCGAACCGGCCACCCCCGAGGACCTGGCGTTGATGCGCAAGCTGGCCGCGGAGGCCGTCGAGGTCGGCGCGCTGGGCTTCGCGTCGTCGCGGCTGACGCTACACAAGAGCGAAAGCGGCCATCCCATACCGAGTTTCGAGGCCGGATACGCCGAGATCGAGGCGATCGCGCGTGGCGTCAAGGACGGCGGCGGCGGGTTGATCCAGTTCGTGCCCGACCTCGTCGCCGGCGACTACGGACCGGCGCTCAAGACGGTGTTCGACGCCGCCGAGGCCGTCGGCCTGCCGGTCACGTTCACGCTGGCGATCGGCAACGCGGGCGACCCGTTCTTCATCGACGGACTGAACCTGGTGGAGAAGGCCAACGCCAACGGCGGGGACATCACCGCGCAGATCTTCCCGCGGCCGATCGGGCTGGTGATCGGGCTCGAACTGTCGGGCAACCCGTTCGTGATGTATCCGAGCTACCGCGAGATCGCCGATCTTCCGCTGGAACAGCGCGTCGCAGAGATGCGCAAACCCGAAGTGCGGCAACGTATTCTGAACGACACCCCGTCAGGTGAGGGGCATCCGCTGATGTTCGCCGCGCAGGCGTTCGAGTGGATGTTCCCGCTCGGCGATCCGCCGAACTACGAACCGCCGCGCGAGGACAGCATCGCCAGCCGGGCCCGCGCCCGCGGCGTCAGCCCGCTCGAGGAGGCCTACGACCGACTGCTCGACGACGACGGACACGCCATGCTGCTGGTCACCCTGGCCAACTTCCGCGACGGCAGCCTGGACACCGTCGCCGAGCTGATCCGCCGCGAAGACGTCGTACTCGGACTCGGCGACGGCGGTGCACACTACGGAATGATCTGCGACGCAAGCTTTCCCACGTACATGCTGACGCACTGGGTGCGTGACCGGGCGACGGGCCGGCTGACCATCGCCGAGGCCGTGCGCGAGCTCACCTCGGTGCCGGCCCGGGTGGCCGGCCTAGCCGACCGCGGCCGAATCGCGGTGGGCTACAAGGCTGATCTCAACGTGCTGGACACCGACGCGCTGCACCTGCACCGGCCGGTCGTCGCATACGATCTGCCCGGCGGCCGACGGCGGCTGGATCAGAAGGCCGACGGCTACGTGATGACGATGGTGTCGGGCCGGATCATCGCCGAGAACGGGCAGCCCACCGACGCCCGCCCGGGCAAGCTGGTCCGCGGCCGTCAGCCCGCGCCGGCAGCATGACCGTCAAGGTGGATCTCGACCGGCTCGCCGATGCGCTCGCCGATTTCGCGTTCGGCTACCTGGTCTCCGTGGGCGACGACTACCGCGCCCACACGATCGCGGTCGATCCGGTGTACGCCGACGGCGTGCTCGACGTCGGCGAGATGGGCAGGCACACGCGGGCCAACGTCACCGCCCACCCCGACGTCACCGTCGTGTGGCCGCCGCGCGAACCCGGCGGCTACACCTTGATCGTCGACGGCACCGCCCGCCCGGTCGGCGACACCCTGACCGTCGTCCCCATCAAGGCGGTGCTGCACCGCCGGGCAACGCCCGACACCCCGCCGACCAACCCGGGCTGTCTGCACGACTGCCAACCCCTCTGAGCGCAATGAAAAAGCCCGGGGCGCCGAAGCGCACCCGGGCTTTTCCAGTAAGGACTCAGAAGTCCATGCCGCCCATTCCGCCGGTCGGGTCGCCCGCACCCGCGGGAGCCTTCTCCGGCTTGTCGGCGACGACCGCCTCGGTGGTGAGGAACAGCGCCGCGATGGACGCCGCGTTCTGCAGCGCCGAGCGGGTCACCTTCACCGGGTCGGCGACGCCGGCCTTGAGCAGGTCCTCGTACACACCGGTCGCGGCGTTGAGGCCGGTGCCGGCAGGCGAGTTGCGGACCTTCTCGGCCACCACGCCGGGCTCCAGGCCCGAGTTCAGCGCGATCTGCTTCAGCGGGGCCTCGAGCGCGACGCGCACGATGTTGGCGCCGGTGGCCTCGTCACCCTCGAGCGTGAGCTCGTCGAGCGCCGGGGCCGACTGCAGCAGGGCCACGCCACCGCCGGCGACGATGCCCTCCTCGACGGCCGCCTTCGCGTTGCGCACGGCGTCCTCGATGCGGTGCTTGCGCTCCTTGAGCTCCACCTCGGTGGCGGCGCCGGCCTTGATCACCGCAACACCGCCGGCCAGCTTGGCCAGGCGCTCCTGCAGCTTCTCGCGGTCGTAGTCGGAGTCGCTGTTCTCGATCTCGGTGCGGATCTGCGCGACCCGGCCCGCGATCGCCTCGCTGTCGCCGGCACCCTCGACGATGGTGGTCTCGTCCTTGGTGACGACGACCTTGCGGGCACGGCCCAGCAGCGACAGATCGGCGTTCTCCAGGGTGAGGCCGACCTCCTCGCTGATGACCTGGCCACCGGTGAGGATCGCCATGTCCTGCAGCATCGCCTTGCGGCGGTCACCGAAGCCGGGCGCCTTGACCGCGACCGACTTGAAGGTGCCGCGGATCTTGTTCACGACCAGGGTCGACAGCGCCTCGCCCTCGACGTCCTCGGCGATGATCAGCAGCGGCTTGCCGGACTGAATGACCTTCTCCAGCAACGGGAGCAGGTCCTTGACCGTCGACACCTTCGACGACACGAGCAGGATGTAGGGATCCTCGAGGACCGCCTCCTGGCGCTCGGCGTCGGTCACGAAGTACCCCGAGATGTAGCCCTTGTCGAAGCGCATACCCTCGGTGAGCTCGAGCTGCAGGCCGAAGGTGTTGCTCTCCTCGACGGTGATGACGCCCTCGTTGCCGACCTTGTCCATGGCCTCGGCGATGAGCTCACCGATCTGGGTGTCACCGGCCGAGATCGCCGCGGTGTTGGCGATCTGCTCCTTGGTCTCGACCTCCTTGGCCGACTTCAGCAGGGTCTCGGTGACCTTCTCGACGGCCTTCTCGATGCCGCGCTTGAGCGCCATCGGGTTCGCGCCGGCCGCGACATTGCGCAGACCCTCGCGGACCAGTGCCTGGGCCAGCACGGTGGCGGTGGTGGTGCCGTCACCGGCGACATCGTCGGTCTTCTTGGCGACTTCCTTGACCAGCTCGGCGCCGATCTTCTCGTACGGGTCCTCCAGCTCGATCTCCTTGGCGATGGACACACCATCGTTGGTGATCGTGGGGGCACCCCACTTCTTCTCCAGAACGACGTTGCGGCCCTTGGGCCCCAACGTCACCTTTACCGCATCGGCGAGGCTGTTGAGGCCCCGCTCGAGACCCCGGCGGGCCTCTTCGTCATACGCAATTGTCTTGGCCATTGCGAAGTGTTTCCTCCGGTGTGGGGATGCACGTCTATTGGTCGGGTGCAGTGCCCGCGACGGACGGCTGTGGGTGTGCTCCGCAGGTGCGGCCCCTGCCTCACCGTCCCGACCTAGCACTCACGAGTCGAGAGTGCCAACTGCATTCTTAGCACTCGACCAGGGAGAGTGCAAGGTCACTCACCCCGCGCGAAGGCCGTCCAGAACCACCTCCACCAGACGGTCCGCGGCTTGTGGTTCGGCGTCTTGAATCGCGAAGCAGCCGACCAGGATCGCCTTCACGTCGGCGGCGTTGAGATCCGCGCGCGCCGCGCCGGCGTCCTGGGCGGCTTTCAGCAGGCCGGCCAGCAGCTCGAGGAACTCCGCCTCGGCGTCCGGCGCGGCGGCCGCGACGTCGATGCCACTGCCCGCCAGCGCGTCCTTGAGGCCGCGGTCGGTGGCGCCGAACCGCAACACCAGCTCGCGCAGGAACGCGAACAACGCCTCCCCCGGCGCCAGCTCGTCGACCACCGCGCGGCCCTCGTTCACTACGCGCTGAATCCGATCGGTGATCACCGCGGTGTAGAGCGCTTCCTTGGTCGGGAAGTGCCGGTACACGGTGCCCGCGCCGACCCCGGCCCGCCGGGCGATCTCGTCGATGGGCACGGCCAGCCCCGCACTGGCGAACATGTCGTAGGCGACCTCGAGCACCCGGGCGCGGTTGCGGGCCGCGTCCGCGCGCAGCGGGCGGTCGGAGCGAGTCATCGACAGGTCCATCGCTAAGCCTCGGGGCGCGCGTCCGTACGGTCAAAACCAACCGGGGCGCACGCTCCGCTTAACACTCTAGCGTTGGCGAACCATGTCCCCGCGGTGACCGACTGTGGCAGGCTGGCGGGGATGTCGTTGTGGGATCCGCGAAATGTCCCGCCGTACCCGCCGGCCCGCTACACCGCGCCCGAACCGGAGGTCAGCGCCTGGCTGCGGCGCGGCGACGACCGTCCCGACTACGACTCCTTCGGCCGGGTGCAGTACACGTACCTGGCCAACCAGAAAGCCACCGGCGGGGACTACGGGCTCTACCGCTCGGACATCGCGCCCAGGGGCGGCGGGCCCGGTCCGCACTTCCACCGCGCGATGTCCGAGGCGTTCTTCGTGTTGTCGGGGGCGCTGCGGATCTACGACGGCAGGGACTGGGTCGACGCCCACGCCGAAGACTTCTGCTATGTACCGCCGGGCGGCATCCACGGCTTTGCGAATGAAGCCGACGAGCCGGCGTCGATCTTGATCTTGTTTGCTCCCGGCGCGCCCCGGGAGGCCTACTTCGAGGGGTTGGCCCAGTTGGCCGACCTCACCGACGCAGAACGCGCCGAGTGGTTCATTCGCAACGACAACCACTTCCTGTCATGACACGCCCACGACACGCTGATGGAGTCGCGCGGCCGTAATCCGTTGCGCTAGTCTGCTGTCCGATCGCGTTCCGATCACTAAGGAGCTTTGGGTGCGGGCTTTCGCTGCGCCCGACACCCAGGCTTTGCGGGGCTGGCAGCGTCGGGCACTGGTGCGGTATCTGGCCGCGGCGCCGCGCGACTTCCTAGCCGTCGCGACGCCGGGATCCGGTAAAACCACGTTTGCCTTGCGGGTGGCCGCCGAGCTGTTGGCCGACGGTGTCGTCGAGCAGATCACCGTCGTCGTGCCGACCGAGCACCTCAAGACGCAGTGGGCGCTGGCGGGTGCGGGTGTCGGTATCGCGCTCGATCCGAAGTTCAGCAACTCGGCCGCACACACGTCCTCGGAGTACCACGGCGTCGTCGTCACCTACGCACAGGTGGCCAGCCATCCGGCCCGCCACCGGGTGCGCACCGAGAACCGCCGCACCCTGGTGGTGTTCGACGAGATCCACCACGGCGGCGACACCAAGAGCTGGGGTGAGGCCATCCGCGAGGCGTTCGCCGATGCGACGCGCCGGCTCGCGCTGACCGGGACGCCGTTCCGCAGCGACGACAGCCCGATCCCGTTCGTCACCTACGAGCCCGACGCGGACGGCACCCTGCGCTCACGCGCCGACCACACCTACGGCTACGCCGACGCGCTTGCCGACGGGGTGGTCCGGCCGGTGGTCTTCATGGCGTATTCGGGTGAGGCGCGCTGGCGCGACTCCGCCGGGGAGGAGCACGCCGCGCGGCTGGGCGAACCGTTGACCGCCGAACAGACCGCGCGGGCCTGGCGCACCGCGCTGGACCCCAACGGCGAGTGGATCCCGGCCGTGTTCAAGGCCGCCGACACCCGGCTCTCGCAGCTGCGCGCCGGCGGGATGGCCGACGCGGGCGCGATGGTGATCGCGTCCGACCAGAAGGCCGCCCGTGCCTACGCCAGGGTGCTCGAATCGATCACCGGCGAGGCGCCCACCGTGGTGCTCTCCGACGACAAGGGCGCGTCCAACCGCATCGCGGAGTTCGCCGCGGGCCCCAGCCGATGGCTGGTGGCGGTGCGCATGGTCTCCGAGGGCGTCGACGTCCCGCGGCTGGCCGTCGGCGTGTACGCCACCAGCGCGTCGACGCCACTGTTCTTCGCCCAGGCGATCGGCCGCTTCGTGCGGTCGCGCCGCCCCGGCGAGACCGCCAGCGTCTTCCTGCCGTCGGTGCCCGCGCTGCTCGACCTGGCCAGCCAGATGGAGGCGCAGCGCGACCACGTGCTGGGCAAGCCGCATCGTGAGTCGCGCGGCGACGACGAACCGCTCGAACGACGCCGCAGCGAGCCCAGCGAGGAGCAGAACACGTTTGAGGCGCTGGGCGCCGACGCCGAACTCGACCAGGTGATCTTCGACGGCGCGTCGTTCGGCACCGCCACCCCGGCAGGCAGCGAGGAGGAGGCCGACTACCTCGGCATCCCGGGCCTGCTCGACGCCGACCAGATGCGGGATCTGTTGCGGCGCAGGCAGGAAGAGCAGTTGACCAAGCGCACGGCCTCCGGTGAGGTGCCGCGCCCGTCGGTGCACAGCCAACTGCGCGAGTTGCGCCGCGAGCTCAACACGCTGGTGTCGATCGCCCACCACCGCACCGGCAAGCCGCACGGCTGGATCCACAACGAGCTGCGCCGGATCTGCGGCGGACCGCCGGTCGCGGCGGCCACCACCGAGCAGCTCAAGGCCCGCATCGAGGCGGTCCGCAAGCTAGGGGCCTAGCCGCGCGCCTCGGCGAGTTCGGCCAGGTGCTTGAGCGAGTTGTCCAGGTGCGACGGGTCGAACGGCGGGAACTCGATGTCCCGCATGTGCGCAGCCACCCGCGACCAGTCGTAGGTCAGAGTGACGACGGTGCTCGTCGGCCCGGCCGGTTCGAGGTCGTAACGCCAGGTCCAGCCGCCGAACATGATGTCGTCGCCGGGCATCAGATTGCCCTTGTCGTCGGGCCCCTGCCCGGGCTGCCAGGCGATCGCGCGCGGGCGGTCGAACACCTCCACCCGATTGGACATCTCGTAGTAGCCGTTGGGATGGTTGCCGTGGTGCATGCCCATCCGGAAGATCTGCCCGACGGCGGTCAGTCGGCCGGCATCATCGAGTGGTTCACGCACCCACCCGGTGCCGTCGATCGCCTGATGGGTCGCCGGGTCGGCCAGCAGGTCGAAGACCACCTCGGCGGGTGCGTTGACGGTCGTGGTCGCTTTGATCTGTTGTCCGGTCACGACGGTGCAGACCGTCGGCGCCTCCGGAACTCATCGCGTTAGAACATTCCGCAGCCGCTGACCCCGCACCCCAGCGCGGTCAGCCACAGAAACGGCCAGCCGGCCACCATCACGGCCAGCGCGGCGATGTCGGCGAAGATCGGGAAGGTACCGGACAGCGCCGACTCCAGTTGGGTCATCAACTCGACGTGCAACACCACGTATCCGACCCCGATGACGACGTAGCCCATCGTCAGCCACAGGACGACCTCGAGCACGGTGTTGACGCCGCGGCGGAACAGCGCCTGCTGGACTCGCTCCCAGACGCGCAACGGCTACAGCCCCAGCAGCGCCGGCAGATCGGCGACGGAGTCGATGACGTGGTTCGGCTGCATCGCGAATTCATCTGCGGCCCAACGGTCCAACGTGTCCTGACGGAACTTGCCGGTGCGCACCAGCACCCCCGTCATGCCGACCACCTGCGCGGGCAGCACATCGTTGTTGAGGTCGTCGCCGACCATGTACATCTCGTCGGGGTCCACCCCCAGCCGGCTCGCGGCGGCCAGGAAGCCCTCCGGCGCCGGCTTGCCCACCGCGGTGGCCTTGCGCCCGGAGGTCTCCTCCATGCCGATCAGGTACATGCCGGTGTCGATGCGCAGCCCGTCGGTCGTCGTCCACGCGGTGCTGCGGTGCATCGCCACCACCGGCACCCCCTGCGCCATCCAGTCGTACACCCACGACAGCGTCAGGTGGCTGTACTCGGGTCCGGCGCCGCCGAGCAGCACCACGTCCGGGGCCTCCGGCGCCTCGGGTCCGCTGAACTCTGTCGAGTACACGATGTCGATGCCGGGCATGTCCTCGGCGATCTGACCGTTGTTGACCAGAAAGCACCGGGCGTCTGGGTAATTGTTGCGGACGTATTCCGCGGTCAGCACCGCTGCGGTGATGACCTCGTCGGCGCGCACCGCCATCCCGGCCTCGGTCAGCAGTTCGGCGATCTGCGCGCGGGTGCGGGTCGTGGTGTTGGTGAGATACGAGCACGCAATCTGGTTGTCGGACAACGTCCGCAGTGCCTGCGCCGCACCCGGGATCGGCTTCCACGAGGTCACCAGGACGCCATCGATGTCGAACAGCACTCCACCGACAGCCATGCATGCGACATTAAACCGCTGATTCCTCAGCGCAAATCGGGCCCGTCAGACGCCCACCGGGTGTCGGCGATCCATGGCGAGGTCTGCGCGGCGATCGACCACGCCAGCTCGGCGGGAACGTCGATGACCCGGTACCGCTTGACCCCCGCCGCGGTGGCCGCGACCAGCGTCGCGACCCCGGCCCGGCGCTGGAACAGGCTCTGGCGCACCGTCCAGCCGATGACGCCCGGCGCGGCGATGCAGTCGCGGGTGCGCTGCAGGCTGCCCGCCCGGGCGACCAGCCAGCCACCGCCGACGCGGTGACCCAGCGACCGCGCCCGGTCCGCCGCCAGCAGCGCGCAGCACCCGGTCACCACGACCCACCCCGCCCACGCCCACAGCGGCGCCGGCAGCGCCGCCAGCGCGGCGGCCGCCACCACCGGCAGCGCCAGCGCCCGGACCCAGCGCCGCCGGGTCGCGGCCGGTCCGTGCCTGCGCAGCGGTCCGGTCACCGGTTCGGGGTGCTCGATCAACTCCGCCAGCACCGCCTCGGCGGTGGCCCTCGGGCACGGCGGTAACAGCATCGACGCCTCGCCGGCACCCCCGACGCCGGTCATCACCGCGTCCAGCCGGGCGCCGCCGAACAGCCGCACCAGCAAGGGTTCTCGCAGCGTCCCACCGCGCAGCCGACGCATGTCGAAGGTGTGCTCGCGCACCCGCAGCAGCCCGTGCTGCAGGTGCAGCACCTCGGCGTCGCGGCGCAGCAGCAGGTTGCCGTAGGTCAGCAGCGAGCGCAGCACCGACAGCACGGCCGAGGCCACCAGCACGACGACCACCGCCACCGCCACGGTCACCGCGACACCGAAACGCTGCGCGGCGTCCATCCCCGAGCGGGCGAGTTGCGAATCTTCAAGTCCCACTTCGGAACTCATTTGAAACAGCACACCGAGCGCCGCGGCGATCATCGCCAGGCCGGTGAGGCTCAGCGGGCTGTAGCGCAGCCATGCGGGCTGCCACCGGGCCAGCACGCGACCGGGGTCGGCCACCTCGGCGTCGGGCACCGCCAACGAGTCGGCCAGCAGCACCGCACGCAGCCGCGGCACCTCATCGGCGCGCACGGCGTCGAGCGCGAACACCGTGTCGCCGCTGGCCTCCTGTCCGGTGCCGACCCGCACCACGGTCAGCCCGAGCAGCCGGTGCAGCAGCCGGGCGTCGGTGGACACCGAGCGAATCCTGTTGCGCGGCAACGCTAACACCTTGCGCTGCAGCACGCCGGTGCGCAGCTGCAGTTCGCTCGGGCCGATGCGGTAGCTGGTGGTGAACCAGCGGGCCACACCGAACGCCACCGTCAACGCGAGCACGACGACGGCCAGCAGGTTGTTGCCGGTGGCCGAGCCCAGCACCAGCGAGCCGACCAGCACGGGCAGTTGGCGCACCACCTCGTGCACGGGATGCACCAGCAGCATCCGCGGGCTGAGCCGCTGCCAAGCCACCGGCGGTGCGGTCACGTGGCGTCCTCGGCGCCGATCGCCGCGATGTCGGTCAGTCGCGCGACCACGTCGTCGGCGACCTGCGAATCCAGCGCCTCGATGCGCACCGCGCCCGCCGACGACGCCGTCGTCACCGTGACGTCGGCCAGCCCGAACAGCCGTTCCAGCGGGCCGCGCTGGGTGTCGACGGTCTGCACCCGCGAAATCGGCGCGATGCGGCGCTCCTGCACCAGCCAACCGGTGCGGGTGTAGACCGCCCGCGAGTCGATGTCCCAGCGGTGCACGCGGTACCGCCACAGCGGGACCACCACCACGAACATCACGATGCCCACCGCGGTGGCGGCCGCGGCGAGCGCGTTGAGCCCCGGCGCGCGGTGGTCGAGCGCGAACCACACCACCTGCGCGATCACCAGCGCACCCCAGGGGATCGCCGCGCCCAGCGCCCACACCAGCGGCGCCTTTCGACTCGGCCGGTGGGCGGGGTCGGCGAGCTGGATCGGCGCGGTCATATAAAGGATTCTGTCCGATCCCCGCGATGAGTATGTTGAGCAAATGACCAAATGGACCGCGGCAGACGTGCCCGATCAGACCGGCCGTGTCGCCATCATCACCGGATCCAACACCGGCCTGGGCTTCGAGACCGCGAAGGTGCTGGCCGCCAAGGGCGCGCACACCGTGCTGGCCGTGCGCAACCTCGACAAGGGCAACGACGCCGCCGCCCGCATCAAGGCCGCCGCCCCGGAGGCCACCGTCACGGTGCAGCAACTGGACCTGATGTCGTTGGACAGCGTCCGCGCGGCCGCCGACGCGTTGCGCTCGCAGTTCGACCGCATCGACCTGCTGATCAACAACGCCGGCGTGATGTACACCGACAAGGGCTACACCAAGGACGGTTTCGAAACCCAGTTCGGCACCAACCATCTCGGCCACTTCGCGCTGACCGGCCTGCTGCTCGACCACCTGCTGGGGGTCGAGGGGTCCCGCATCGTGACGGTCAGCAGCGTCGGCCACCGGATCCTCGCCAAGATCCACTTCGACGACCTCAACCTCGACCGCAGCTACAACCGGGTCGCGGCGTACGGCCAGTCCAAGCTGGCCAACCTGCTGTTCACCTACGAGTTGGCGCGCCGCCTGGCCGCCGCCAACGCGAACACCGCCGCGCTGGCCGCCCACCCCGGCGGCTCGGACACCGAACTGCTGCGCAACATCCCCAACGGCATCCGCCAGGTCGGCGAGTTCTTCTGGAAGTTTCTCGCGCAGCCGCCCGACATGGGCGCGCTGCCCAGCCTGCGCGCGGCCACCGACCCGGGCGCGCGCAGCGGCGAGTACTACGGGCCCGACGGCATCGGCGAGTCGCGCGGATACCCCAAGCTGGTCAAGTCCAGCAAGCAGTCCCACGACGAAGCCATCCAACGGCGGCTGTGGACCGTCTCGGAGGAGCTGACCGGCGTGACCTACCCGCTGTGATGCGCTCGGTCGAGGAGCACCGTCGCGTCGTCGCCGGGCTGATCGCACCACGGCCGCCGGTCACCGTCGCGCTCGCCGACGCGCTCGGGCTGGCGCTGGCCGAGGACGTCACCGCGCCGCTGTCACTGCCCGGCTTCGACAACTCCGCGATGGACGGCTACGCGGTGATCGCCGACGACGTCGCGGGCGCATCCGAGCAGAATCCGGTGCGGCTGCCCGTCGTCGAGGACATCCCGGCCGGCCGCACCGATGAGCTGGTGTTGAAACCCGGTGAGGCACACCGGATTATGACCGGAGCCCCGGTGCCCGCAGGGGCCACCGCGGTGGTTCCGGTGGAGGCCACCAACGCGGCCACCGACACCGTCGAGATCCGGGCGTCGGCCACACCGGGCCAGCACATCCGCCGCGCCGGGGAAGACGTGACGGCCGGCAGCGTGGTGTTGCGGGCGGGTCAGGTCGTCACGCCCGCCGTGCTGGGGCTGGCCGCCGCGCTCGGGCTCACCGGAGTGACCGTGGTGCCGCGCCAGCGGGTGCTGGTGCTGTCCACCGGCTCCGAACTGGTCACCCCCGGCACCCCGCTGAAGCCCGGCCAGATCTACGAGTCCAACGCGGTGATGCTGGCCGCGGCCGTGCGCGACGCGGGCGCCGACGCGGTGACCGCGCCGATGACCGAAGACGACGTGGCGGCGTTTCGCGCGGTGCTGGACTCCTACGCCGGGGACGCCGACCTGGTGATCACCACCGGCGGCGTCAGCGCGGGCGCGTACGAGGTCGTCAAGGACGCCCTCGGCGCAGGCCAGGTCGACTTCGTCAAGGTCGCGATGCAGCCCGGCATGCCGCAGGGGTCGGGCCGCATCGGTGACACCCCGATCGTCACGCTGCCCGGGAACCCGGTCAGCGCGCTGGTGTCGTTCGAGGTGTTCGTGCGCGCACCACTGCGCGCCGCGATGGGCCTGCCGCAGCCGGACCGGCCCCGGCTGACGGCGGTGCTGACCGAGGACCTGACCTCGCCGCGCGGCAAGCGACAGTTCCGTCGCGGGGTGCTCGACCGCGCCGCGGGCACCGTCACCAGCTACGGCCCGCCCGCCTCACACCACCTGAGGTGGCTGGCATCGGCGAACTGCCTGTTGGAGATCGACGAAGACGTCACCGCGGTCGCCGCCGGGTCGCCGGTGTCCGTGTGGGACCTGAGCTAACGGCTCACCCGTAGAATCGCGACACGATGGCCAGACGCCCCGACCTCCACTCAGGCCCCGCCCGACTCGCGGCGCTGGTGCGGCAGTCCGTTCCGCCGATGCACTCCGCCGGTCTGCCGTTCGTCGGGGCCAGCCTGGCGGTGGCGGTGCTCGGCCACCGGAAACGCTGGCTGCGCAACATCGGGTTGGCCTCCGCCGCGGCCAACGCCGCGTTCTTCCGGCATCCGCCCCGGGTGCCGCCCACCCGTCCCGGACTGGTGGTGGCACCCGCCGACGGGTTGATCTGCCTCATCGAAGAGGCTGCCCCGCCGGCCGAACTCGGCCTTCCCGCAACGCCTTTGCCGCGCATCAGCATCTTTCTGTCGGTGTTGGACGCCCACGTGCAACGTGCCCCGATCGGCGGTGAGGTCGTCGCGGTCGAACACCGCCCCGGGCTGTTCCACTCGGCCGAGTTGGCGGCCGCCAGCGAGGACAACGAACGCAACAGCGTGGTGATCCGCTCCCCGGACGGCACCGAGGTGATCGCCGTGCAGATCGCCGGGCTGATCGCGCGCCGAATCGTCTGCAACGTAAAGGTCGGCGACAAACTCGGAATCGGCGACACCTACGGCTTGATCCGTTACGGCTCGCGGCTGGACACCTATCTGCCCGCCGGGGCGAATATTCTCGTCACCACCGGACAGCGCGCGTTGGCCGGCGAAACCGTATTGGCTGAACTGTCATGATCAAACCCCGGGTCCGCAAGCCCTCCGTGGTCAGCCTGCGCATCCTGCCGAGCGCGATGACGGTCGCGGCCATCTGTCTCGGCCTGTCGTCGGTGAAGTTCGCACTCGACAACCGGCCCACCGAGGCGATGGCGTTCCTGGCGGTCGCCGCGATCCTGGACGCGCTCGACGGGCGCATCGCACGCGTACTCAACGCCACCTCGCGGATGGGCGAGGAGATCGACTCGCTGGCCGATGCGGTGAACTTCGGTGTGGCACCGGCGTTCATCGTCTACGGCACGCTGCTCTCGCAGTCCCGGATCGGGTGGATCGTGGTGCTGCTGTACTCGGTGTGCATTGTGTTGCGGCTCCCGTCGACCGGCCCGCCTACGAGAAGCAGTATTTCGTCGGTATGCCCGCCCCGGCCGGCGCGATCGGCGCGATCGGCCCGTTGGCGGCCAAGATGCAGTTCGGCGAGGGCTGGTGGACATCCGAACCCGCGGTGGTGATCTGGATGGTCGGGGTGTCGCTGTTGGTGGTCAGCACCATCCCGATGCGCAAGATCCACACCTTCTCGATATCGCCCAACATGGTGGCGCCGCTGCTGGCGCTGCTGGCCATCGGCGTGGCCGCCGCGATCCTGTACGGGTATCTGGTGATCCTGATCATCATCGCCGCCTACGTGATCCACATCCCGTTCGCGATTCGCACCAGGCGCTTTTTGGCCGCGCATCCGGAGGTGTGGGACGACAAGCCGAGACAGCAGCGGGCCGCGCGCCGCGCCATCCGGCGGGCGCAGCCGCATCGCCGGTCGATGATGCGGCTCGGGCTGCGCAAGCCGGGTTCGCGACTGTGACATCCGAAGAGGCCCGGGCCGAGCGCCCGGGGATCAAGCAGCAGCTGACGCTGACCGCCCGGCTGAACACCTCGGCGCTGGACTCGCGGCGCGGCGTGGTCCGGTTGCATCCGGAAGCCATTGCCGCGCTTGGTATCCGGGAGTGGGACGCGGTGTCGCTGACCGGCACGCGGACCACGGCGGCGGTGGTGGGCGTCGCGCCCGTGGGCACCCCGGTGGGCACCGCACTGCTCGATGACATCACGCTGTCCAACGCCGGGTTGCGCGAGGACACCGCGGTGCTGGTAGCGCCGGTGACGGTGTACGGCGCGCGTTCGGTGACGCTGTCGGGGTCGAAGCTGGCCACCCAGTCGATCGCGCCCGCGACGCTGCGGCAGGCGCTGCTGGGCAAGGTGATGACCGTCGGTGACACGGTGTCGCTGCTGCCGCGCGAGCTCGGCCCGGACATCCCGACCTCGGCGGCCACGCAGGCGCTGGCGTCCTCGGTCGGCATCACCTGGACGTCCGAACTGCTGACGGTCACCAGCGTCGATCCACCGGGACCGGTGAGCGTGCAACCGAATTCGTCGGTGACCTGGGGCACCGGCACACCGGCCTCGGCCCAGGCCGGGCCGACCGACGGCATAGCGCCGGCCGCGGAGGCGACGACGGTGAGCTTCGACGATCTCAAGGGTGCGCACGCCCAGGCGTCGCGGCTGGCCGAATGGCTCAAGCTGGCGCTCGACGAACCCGAGCTGCTGGAAAAGCTCGGCGCCTCGGCCAATCTCGGTGTGCTGGTGTCCGGGCCGGCGGGCGTCGGAAAGGCCACGATGGTGCGCACGGTGTGCCACGACCGCAGGCTCGTCGAACTCGACGGGCCGGAGATCGGCGCGCTGCACGCCGAGGACCGGCTCAAGCACGTGGCATCGGCGGCGGCGAAGGTGCGCGACGGCGGCGGGGTGCTGCTGATCACCGACATCGACGCGTTGCTGCCGTCGCCTCCCGAACCGGTGGCGTCGCTGATCCTCACCGAACTGCGCGCCGCCGTCGCCACCAGGAACGTGGCGTTCGTGGCGACCTCGGCGGTGCCCGACAACCTCGACCCGCGACTGCGCGCTCCCGACCTGTGCGACCGCGAACTCGGGTTGAGTCTGCCGGACGGCTCGATCCGCAGGCAGCTGCTGGAGGTGCTGCTGCGCGACGTGCCCGCATCCGACCTGGACCTCGGCGAGATCGCGGACCGCACACCGGGTTTCGTCGTCGCAGATCTGTGCGCGCTGGTGCGCGAGGCGGCGCTGCGCGCGGCGGCGCGAGCCAGCGCCGACGGTAGGCCACCGAGCCTGACACAGGACGACCTGACCGGCGCGCTCGGTGTGATCCGCCCGCTGTCGCGGTCGGCCGCCGAGGAGGTGTCGGTCGGCTCGGTGACGCTCGACGACGTCGGCGACATGGCCGAGACCAAACAGGCGCTGACCGAGGCGGTGCTGTGGCCGCTGCAGCATCCGGAGACGTTCGAGCGGCTGGGCGTCGAGCCGCCGCGCGGTGTGCTGCTGTACGGACCGCCCGGCTGCGGCAAGACCTTCGTGGTGCGGGCGCTGGCCAGCTCCGGCCGGCTGTCCGTGCACGCGGTCAAGGGCGCCGAGCTGATGGACAAGTGGGTGGGCTCGTCGGAGAAGGCGGTGCGCGACCTGTTCCGGCGTGCCCGCGACTCCGCACCATCGCTGGTGTTCCTCGACGAACTCGACGCGCTGGCGCCGCGGCGCGGTCAGAGCTTCGACTCCGGGGTGACCGACCGGGTGGTGGCCGCGCTGCTGACCGAGCTGGACGGCATCGAGCCGCTGCGCAACGTGGTCGTGCTGGGAGCGACGAACCGGCCGGACCTGATCGACCCCGCGCTGCTGCGCCCGGGCCGGCTGGAGAAGCTGGTGTTCGTCGAGCCGCCCGATGCCGAGGCGCGCCGCGAGATCCTGCGCACCGCAGGCAAATCCGTCCCGCTGGCCAGCGAGGGCCCCGACGCGGTCGACCTCGACGCACTGGCCGAGGAGTTGGAGGGCTACAGCGCGGCCGACTGTGTGGCGCTGCTGCGCGAGTCCGCCCTGACCGCGATGCGGCGTTCCATCGACGCGGCCGACGTCACCGCCGCCGATGTCGCCAAGGCCCGTGAGACGGTGCGGCCGTCGCTGGATCCGGTCCAGGTGGCGGCGCTGCGGGCGTTCTCCGCGGCGCGCTGACCTACGGTCGCGCCTCGAGCACGAGGTTGAACGGTGTCTCGGTGGCACGCCGGAACTTCGTGAACCCTCCGCCGTCGACCACGACCTCCCGTAACCGCGCCTCGCCGGCCTGGGCACCGAGCGCCGGACCGTTGCGCGCCAGCGACACCGGCACGCAGATCTGCGTCGACGCGCCGTACATCACCCGGCCCACCGGGTTCAAGTTGTCCGCCAACCGGTCGTTGGCGAACGGTTCGACGATCATCGCGGTGCCGTCGTCCTTGATCGCCGCGCGGGCGTGCCTGGCCACGCCGACCGGGTCGGCCATGTCGTGCAGGCAGTCGAAGAAGGCGACCAGGTCGAAGCCGGTGTCCGCGTAGCCCACCGCGTCCGCGACCTCGAAGTGCGCATTGGTGGCGCCGGCCTGCGCCGCCTTTTCGGTTGCCACCCGCACTGATTCGTCGTGGTAGTCGTAGCCGACGAACTCCGAGTTCGGGTATGTCAGCGCCATCAGAATGGTGCTGGCCCCATGCCCGCACCCGACGTCGGCGACCTTGGCTCCGCGGTCGAGCTTGTCGACGACGCCGTCCAGCGCGGGCAGCCATGAGCCGATCAGGTTGGCGTTGTACCCGGCGCGGAAGAACCGTTCCGTCCCCTCGAACAGGCACGGGTGATGTTCGCCCCACTCCAGCCCGTCACCGGTCTTGAAGTTCTCGAGGGTGCGGGCCAGCGCGTGAAACGTCGCCGCCACGATGTGGTACGCGCCGGGCATGTCGACCGGGCCGTCCGGATCGGTCAGGCACAGCGCCTGCTCGGGGCTCAGCGACCAGGTGTCGGAGTCGGCGTCGTAGGCCACGTAGCCGCCCGCACCCTGATTGCCGAGCCATTCGCGCACATAGCGTTCGTGTGTGCCGGTGCGCTGCGCGAGTTCCCCGGCCGTCAGCGCGCCCTTGGCCAGTTCGCGGTACAACCCCAGGCGATCGCCGACCAGGATGAGCGTCGCGCTCATCGCGGCACCGAGATCGCCGACCGCCCTGCCGAGAAATTCGTTCAGTTTCGCCTCGTCGACAGCCATGGCGGCCTCTTCTCCCTCGCAGGCTCCTATCCGGTAATGGTGGCAGACGCGGGCCGGAATCAGGCCCGATTCACATCTTGACAATGACAAGTTCCGGGGGCATAGTCGGACTATAACTAGCCACTGTCAAGATTTGGAGGTCGGGAGGAACGATGACCGCGCCAACAGCCGTCCGTGCCGGCGACCGCGAGCGGGAACGCACCGCGCATGAGCTCGGCCAGGCCCTCGCGCAGGGCTACCTCACCATGGACGAGTACGAAAGCCGGCTGCAGCAGGCGTGGGGTGCACAGACCACCGCCGAGTTGCGCGGTCTGCTCACCGACCTGCCGATCGAGCAGATCCGCCGCGCCGATCCCCGCCGCCGCGCCGCGCGCAGCCGGGCCGCCCGGCGCGCGGTGCGGTTTCACCTGGCCGGCTACCTGACGATGGTGGTGATCGTGCTGACCGTCTGGCTGGCCGTCGGCCTCACCGCGGGGGCCTGGTACTTCTGGCCGATCTGGCCGATCCTCGGCGCCGGTATCGGCATCGTCGGACACGCCGTCACGGCTCGATCAAACCCGCCCGAATGGCATAGCGTGTCAAGGCAACTCGGTCCTGCAGGCCCAGTTTGGCCAGTGTGTTCGTCCGGTGCCGGTCCACTGTCTTGGCGCTGATGCCCAGCGTCGCGGCGATCTCGCGGGTGGAGTAACCCTCGGCGATCAGCTTGAGCACCTCCTCCTCGCGCGGCGTGAGGATGGTGTCGGGTAGGTCGTCACCCTGACGGGCGCGGTGCAGGTAGTCGCGGATCAGCGCCGTCACCGCGCCGGCGTACAGGAACGGTTCGCCGCGCAGGGTGGCCCGGCAGGCCTCCAGCAGGTCGCGGTCGGCCACCGACTTGAGCACGTACCCGGAGGCGCCGGCCTTGAGCGCCTCGAAGAAATACTGCTCGTTGTCGTACATCGACAGGATCAGCATCCGCAGGTGCGGGTACAGCCGGTTGATCTCCCGGGCGGCCTGCAGGCCGGTCATCCGGGGCATCGCGATGTCGAGGATCGCCAGGTCGACGGGGGTGTTCTCGAGCGCGGCCAGCGCCTCGTGGCCGTCGGCCGCCTCGGCCACGACCTCCAGGTCGGGCTCGGCGTCGATGATCATCTTCAGCCCGCTGCGCACCAGGGCGTGGTCGTCGGCGAGCAGGATCCGCGCGGGCCGGGCGAGCATCACCCCGCCCCCTGGACCAGCGGGATGACGAGCCGCACCTCGGTGCCCTCACCCGGTGGCGAGGTGATGGTCAGCGTCGCGTTCACCAGCAGCGCCCGTTCGCGCATGCCGTTGATGCCGGCGCCCTCCTGCACGACGCCGCCGACGCCGTCGTCGGCGATGCGCAGCGTGAGGCTGTCGTCGGAGGAGTGCATGTCCAGCCACACCTTGCCGGCCGACGCGTGCCGCGCGACGTTGGTCAGCGCCTCCTGGGCGACGCGGTAGCACACCAACTCGACGTCGGAGGGCAGCCGATCCTGCGCCAGAACAATGTGTTTCACCACCCTCAGGCCGGTGGCGTCGGCGAACTCGGTGCTCAACGCGCTCAGCGCGCTGGGCAGGCCGAGGTCCTCGAGCGCCTCCGGGCGCAGCCGCTTGGCGATGCTGCGGACCTCGTCGAGGCCGGCCCGCACCGCCTCCTGGGTGTCGGCGAGCTCACCGCGGATCTCGGCGGGCGCGCGATCGACCGCGCGCTTGAGCATCAGCAGCGCGACCGTGAGGGTCTGGCCGATCTCGTCGTGCAGTTCGCGCGCGATGCGCTGCCGCTCGTTCTCCTGGGCGGCCAGCGCGGTGGCGCTGGCGGCGGTGCGGTCGGCCTCCAGCCGGTCCAGCATCGCGTTGAACGACGTGATCAGGTGCTCGAGGTCGCCGGTGTTGCGGTGGTCCACCCGGTCGGTGCGCCGGGGCGGATCGGCCCGCCGCATCGAGGCGGCCAGCCGATCCAGCGGCGCCAGGCTGGACCGCAGCAGCAGGCCGTTGGCGGCCAGGATCACCGCCAGCCCGACGACCAGCACCGGGATCTCGGTGATCTTGATGCGGGCCGACACCGTGGCCGGCGACACGGCGAGGATCAACGTGCCCAGGGTGAAGATCAGGCCGTTGATCAGAAACACCCGGCGAAACAGCGCCGCCGCGGGCGTTCGCGCGCGTTTCACCTCCCCAGCGTGGCCCGCGGCGACGGGACTTGTCCATACGGGGCGCCCCCCATTGCGAATGGGGCTTTGACCCGATGGTCAACCGGCCGCCAACTGCGCAGACTGGGGGCAACCAGGGCACTCTCTCCCAATCCTGATCGGAGATCGAGCACCATGACGCTTACCGCAGACACCGCTGGCACTCGATGGAATGAAGTCATGCAAGCACATGAGATTGCCGTGACGCCCCCGACGGTCCGGATGGACGATCCGGTGTCCAAGGCCATCCAGCTGATGGTGGTCAACCGGCTGCCGGGGCTCGTCGTCGTCGACGAGAAGGACCGGCCGATCGCCGTGCTGCCCGGCACCCAGGTGCTGCGCCTGACGATTCCGGAGTCCTACCGCGACGACCCGGCGCTGGTTCGCACGGTCGATGAGATCCACGCCGACCTGTTCTGGCACGGGCCCGGAAAGCTGACGGTCGGCGACTGCCTGCCCGACCCGGTGGCCAAGCCGACCACGGTGGCGCCCGACGCCACACTGCTCGAGGTCGCCACGGTGATGGCGAACAAACGCAGCCCGCTGATCGCCGTCGTGGACTCCCACGGCAAGCTCGTCGGGGCGGTGACGCTGGAACGGCTGCTGACGAGCCTGGCCGTCGCCGGCCCCAACGACTGACCCCCGCTTAGCGTGGTGCTGGCACCGATTCTGGCGCTGGCGATATTCGTGGTCGCCTTCTACCTCCTGGCGACCGAACGTGCGAACAAGGTAAAGATCGTCCTCGTCGCGGCCGGGCTGATGTTCCTGCTCGGCCTGGCCCCCGGCGCGGACGTGTTCTACTCCGAGCACGAGGGCATCGACTGGAACGTCATCTTCCTGCTGCTCGGGATGATGGTGATCGTCGGGGTGGTCAAGCAGACCGGCCTGTTCGACTTCCTGGCGATCTGGGCGGCCAAGCGTTCGCGCGGCAGTCCGTTCCGCCTGATGGTGATGCTGATGGCGATCACCGCGGTGGCCTCGCCGGTGCTCGACAACGTCACCATCATCATGCTCGTCGCACCGGTGACGCTGGTGATCTGCGACCGCTTACAGATCGCCGCGCAGCCGTTCCTGATCGCCGAGGTGCTGGCCTCCAACATCGGTGGCGCCGCGACGCTGATCGGCGACCCACCCAACATCATCATCGGCAGCCGGGCCGGGCTGACGTTCAACGACTTCCTGGTGCACATGGCCCCGGTCGTGGCGCTGATCTTCGCGCTGTTCGTGTTGTTCACCCGGGTGCTGTTCCGTAAAGACCTCAGCAACAACCAGATTCACGTCGAGAATGTGATGGCCCTGCAGGAGCGCCGGGCCATCAAGGACACCCGGCTGCTGTACCGATCGCTGGCCGTGCTGGCCGTGGTGATCGTCGGCTTCTCCCTGCACTCGGTGCTGCACGTGGCGCCGTCGATCGTCGCGCTGCTGGGAGCCGGGGCGATGCTGCTGGTGACCAACGTCGACGTCGGCGAGGTGCTGCCCGAGGTGGAGTGGCCGACGCTGGTGTTCTTCATGGGCCTGTTCGTGATGGTGGCCGGCCTGGTGCACACCGGCGTCATCGGCTGGCTCGGCGACGCCGCGGAGTCGGTGTTCGGCGACAACTTCCTGCTGGCCGCCACCGGTCTGCTGTTCGGGTCGGCGGTGCTGGGCGCGTTCATCGACAACATCCCCTACACCGCGACGATGACCCCGGTCGTCGAGGGCATGGCCGCGCAGGCGCCCGACCTCGAGACCGGCCGCGCGCTGTGGTGGGCCTTCGCGCTCGGCGCCTGCTTCTCCGGTAACGGCACCGCGATCGCCGCCAGCGCCAACGTCGTGGCGATCGGCATCGCGCAACGGTCGGGGCACCCGATCAGCTTCTGGCGTTTCACCCGCTACGGCATCGTGGTCACGCTGCTGTCCACCGCGCTGGCGTGGGTGTATGTGTGGCTGCGTTACTTCTGACGCCGCGAGGGCGACACATCGGCCCACGTAGACTGCCGTTGACTTCCCCGACCAACCTCTGATCGGACCATGCTCGCCATCCTTCTCGCCCACGCGGCCGCCGCCGCGCTCGCGCCCCTGCTGGTGTATCGGTGGGACCGGCGCGCGTTCTATCTGCTGGCCGCGGTGCCGCTGGGGTCGCTGTTCTGGGTGTTCACCAACTGGCCCGCACCCGGCGGCGCGGTCAGTGTCGACGTCGGATGGCTGCCCGCGCTGTCGATGAACATCGCGCTGCGGTTCGACGCGCTGGCCGCGATCATGAGCGTGCTCGTGCTCGGCATCGGCGCGCTGGTGCTGTTCTACTGCGGCCCCTACTTCCATCACCACGACGGGCACAAGGAGAAGCGGCTGCCCAGTTTCGCCGCGGAGATGGTGGCCTTCTCCGGCGCCATGTTCGGGCTGGTGACCAGCGACAACATGTTGGTCCTCTACGTCTTCTGGGAAATCACGACGGTGCTGTCGTTCCTGCTCGTCGGGCATTACGCGGAGCGGGCCACCAGCCGACGCGCGGCCACCCAGGCGCTGCTGGTGACGACGCTCGGCGGGCTGGCCATGCTGGTCGGCATCGTCGTGCTGGGCAACCAGGCCGGCACCTACCGGCTCTCGGAGTTGATCGCGGCGCCGCCGACCGGGGCCGCGGCCTCGGCCGCGGTGGTGCTGGTACTCATCGGCGCGCTGTCCAAGTCGGCCATCGTGCCCATGCACTTCTGGCTGCCCGGTGCGATGGCGGCCCCCACCCCGGTCAGCGCGTACCTGCACGCCGCGGCGATGGTGAAGGCCGGGGTGTACCTGATCGCACGGATGACCCCCGGCTTCGCCGACTTCCCGCCGTGGCGGCCGACGGTGCTGGTGCTCGGCCTGGCGACCATGCTGCTGGCCGGCTGGCGCGCGGTCCGCGAGTACGACCTCAAGCTGATCCTGGCGTTCGGCACCGTCAGCCAGCTCGGGCTGATCACCGTGATGGTGGGCGGCGGCGGCAGCGACATGATGCTGGCCGGGCTGGCCATGCTGTGTGCGCACGCGATGTTCAAGGCGGCGCTGTTCATGGTGGTCGGGATCATCGACCACGCCACCGGCACCCGCGACATCCGCCGGCTGGCCTGGCTCGGTCAGCGCGCCCGAGGGCTGTTCGTCATCGCGATCGGCGCGACGGCGAGCATGGCCGCGCTGCCGCCGTTCTTCGGGTTCGTCGCCAAGGAGGCCGATCTGGAGACCGTGCTGCACAGCCCGGTGCTGGGCGCGGCGGCGCCGTTCGTGCTCGCCGGCATCGTGCTCGGCTCGATCTTCACCACCATCTACAGCCTGCGGTTCCTGGTCGGCGCGTTCGGGCGCAAGGGCCGTGCCGAGCCCAGCACCCGGGTCGCCGAGATGCACCGCGTCGGGCCCTCCTTCCTGCTCTCACCCGCGCTCCTGGCGCTGGCGGGGTTGGTGTTCGGGCTGTGGCCGGCCCGCCTCGACCACACCCTCGACGCCTACGCCGATACGGTGCCCGGCGGGGCGAGCTACCACCTGGCGCTGTGGCACGGGGTCGGTCTGCCGCTGTTGCTGTCGGCGCTCGTGCTGATCGTCGGCATCGCCGCGTTCTTCGGCCGTCGCCAACTGCTGCGGGTGCGGGTGCTGCGCTTCCCACTCGGCAACGCCGACCGGGCCTACGACGCCGTCGTGCACTGGCTGGACCGCTGGTCGGTGGAGTTGACCGCGGTCACCCAGCGCGGTTCGATCCCCGCCACCCAGGCGGTGATCCTGTCCACGCTGGTGCTGGTGCCCACCGCGATGCTGGCGCTGGGCGCCCGCCATCGCCCGGAGTTCGCGCTGTGGGGCTCCCCGCTGCAGGTGATCATCGGGCTGATCATCCTCGCCGCGGCGCTGGGTGCGGTGGTGATGCGCAACCGGTTGGCGGCGGTCCTGCTGGTCGGGGTCACCGGGTACGGCTGCGGCGCGATCTTCGCGCTGCACGGCGCGCCCGATCTGGCGCTGACGCAGTTCCTGGTCGAGACGCTGACCCTGGTGGTGTTCGTGTTGGTGCTGCGGACGCTGCCCGCCGAGGCCGACCGCGTGCAGATCCGGCGCAACCGCTGGCCCCGCGCCGCGCTCGCGCTGGCGGTCGGCGCCACCGTCACCACGCTGGGGGTCTACGCGATGGGCGCGCGCACCGCCACCCCGATCGCGACGCTGATCCCCGACGCGGCCTACGACCGTGGGCACGGCTCGAACGCGGTCAACGTGCTGCTGGTCGACATCCGCGCGTGGGACACCATGGGCGAGATCATGGTGCTGCTGGTCGCCGCGACGGGTGTGGCGTCAATGGTGTTCCGGCACAGGAGGTTCGGAACCCCGCCGCGGGTCTCCGATGCCGGCCAGCCCGATATCGGCCGGCTGCTGCTCATCACCCGCAGCCCCGCCGACGGGGAGATCACCTGGTTGCGGGGCAGCGAGTTGCGCGACCCCAAGCACCGCTCGCTGATTCTTGAAGTGGCCACCCGGGTCATCTTCCCGTTGATCATGGTGTTGTCGGCGTACTTCTTCTTCGCCGGGCACAACACCCCCGGCGGCGGGTTCGCGGGCGGGCTGACCGCCGGGCTGGCGCTGGTGCTGCGATATCTGGCCGGCGGTCGCTACGAACTCGGCGAGACCCTTCCGCTCGACGCCGGCAAGATCCTCGGTGTCGGACTTGGCCTTTCGGCAGGCACCGCGGTGGCTTCGCTGTTGGCCGGCGCCCCGGTGCTGTCGTCGGCGCTGATCGAGGTCGACCTGCCCGTGTTGGGCACGGTCAAGTTCGTCACCGCGCTGTTCTTCGACCTCGGGGTGTACCTGATCGTCGTCGGCCTGGTGCTCGACGTTCTGCGCAGCCTGGGCGCCCGCATCGACGTCGAGTTGGGTCAGGACCGGGAGGCGGTGGGCACCCGTTGACCACGCACATCGTCCCGTTGGTGCTGATCGGCGGCCTCACCAGCGCGGGCGTGTACCTGCTGCTGGAACGCACCCTTACCCGAATGCTGTTGGGACTGCTACTGATCGGCAACGCGGTCAACCTGCTGATCCTCATCGTGGGCGGGCCGTCCGGTAATCCGCCGATCCGTGGCCGCACCAGCGACGGGCACACCACCACCGCGGATCCGTTGGCGCAGGCCATGATCCTCACGGCGATCGTGATCACGATGGGGGTCGCCGCATTCGTGTTGTCGTTGGCGTATCGCTCGTACCGGTTGACCACCCACGAGGACGTCGGCGACGACCCCGAGGACGCGAAGGTGTCGGAGATGGCGGCCATCAACGCGCCCGCCATCGAAGAGGACCGGCCGCGACCGGCGCCCGAACGCGACACCGACGCGCCGGACGAGCTCGACGCGCTGCCGGGATACGAGGGGTCGAAATGACGCTCGCCTCGGTGCTGACCCCGCTGCCCGTGCTGATCCCGACGCTCGGCGCGGCGGCGACACTGTGGGCCGGACGCAGGCCCCGGCTGCAGCGGCTCATCGCGCTGGCCGCGATGACCGCGGTCGTGGTCGTGTGCGCGATGCTGCTGTATCTGGCCGACCGGCACGGCACGCTGGTGCTCGACGTCGGCGGGTGGGAACAGTCGGTGCCGGGCATGGGGCCGCTGGGCATCACCCTGGTGGTCGACCGGCTGTCGGCGCTGATGCTGGTCGTGTCGTCGCTGGTGTTGCTCGCCGTGGTGTTCTACGCCATCGGGCAGGGCATCCGCGACGGTGACGAACGCCAACCGGTGTCGATCTTCCTGCCCACCTATCTGGTGCTGTCGGCCGGGGTGTGCATCGCGTTCCTCGCCGGCGACCTGTTCAACCTGTTCGTCGGCTTCGAGGTGCTGCTGTCCGCGAGCTTCGTGCTGCTGACCATCGGGGCCAGCAAGGACCGGGTGCGCGCCGGCATCTCGTACGTGATGGTGTCGATGGTTTCGTCGCTGGTGTTCCTGTTCGGCATCGCGTTGGTCTACGCGGCCACCGGCACACTGAACATGGCCGAGATCGCGGTGCGACTGGACGACGTGTCGGCGGGCACCCGCAGCGCCATCTTCGCGGTGCTGCTGGTGGCGTTCGGCATCAAGGCGGCGGTGTTCCCGCTGTCGACGTGGCTGCCCGACTCGTATCCGACCGCACCCGCACCCGTCACCGCGGTGTTCGCCGGCCTGTTGACCAAGGTCGGCGTGTACGCGATCATCCGGTCGCATTCGCTGCTGTTCCCCGACGGCGGCATGGACGCGCTGCTGTTGATCGCGGCGCTGCTGACCATGCTGGTCGGCATCCTCGGCGCGATCGCGCAGAACGACATCAAGCGGTTGCTGTCGTTCACGTTGGTCAGCCACATCGGCTACATGGTGTTCGGCATCGCGCTGTCCAGCCAGATCGGCATGTCAGGCGCCATCTACTATGTGGCGCACCACATTCTGGTGCAGACGACGTTGTTCCTGGTGGTCGGCCTGATCGAGCGGCAGGCGGGCGCGTCGACCATGCAGCGGCTCGGTGGTCTCGCGATGGCCAGCCCGGTGCTGGCGTTCGTGTTCGTCGTGCCCGCCCTCAATCTCGGTGGCATTCCGCCGTTCTCGGGGTTCATCGGCAAGGTCGCACTGTTGCAGGCCGGTGCGCAGGACGGATCCCCGCTGGCATGGGTGCTGGTGGCCGGCAGCGTGCTGACCAGCCTGCTGACGCTGTACGTGGTCGCGCGGGTGTGGACCAAGGCGTTCTGGCGGGCCCGCGAGGATGCGCCGGAGGGCCACCTCTCGTCGGCGTCACCGGCGGCGCTGCTCGATGAACCCGAGGACATCCAGTTCGTCGACCGCGACCATGTGGGCCGGATGCCGTTCGGCATGCTGGCGCCCACCGGCGCGCTGATCGCCGCGGGCCTGGCGCTGACGGTGTTCGCCGGGCCGATCTTCACCTACAGCGAGCGCGCCGCGGCCGAGGTGCTGGACCGGCAGCAGTACATCACGGCGGTGGTGGGGCCACGATGAGCGCTGGCGCGCAGAGCCGAGGACCGATGATACGCAGTGTCGCGCTGCGGATCTGGGTGCTGTGTTGGCTGGTGCTGGTGTGGATCCTGTTGTGGGGCACGTTTTCTGCGGCCAACATCATCTCCGGGCTGGCGGTCGCGCTACTCATCACGCTGCTGCTGCCGCTGCCTCCGGTGCCGGTCGAGGGCAGGCTGCACCCGCTGTCGCTGATCCGGCTGATCCTGATGGTGATCTACTACCTGTTCAAGTCCTCGTGGCAGGTGGCGCTGCTGGCCGTCCGGCCCGGCCCGCCGCCGCTGTCGGCGGTGTTGCGAGCGCATCTGCCGGTGAAATCCGATCTGGTGCTGGCGCTGGCGGTCAACATCTTCAATCTGATCCCCGGGTCGATCGTGCTCGAGATCGACCAGGCCCGGCGGATGCTCTACATGCACGTGCTCGACGTCGGCTCCGACCGCGGCGTCGAGCGCTTCTACAGCCAGGTGGCCACCGTGCAGCGGTTGCTGGTCGCGACGTTCGAACGCGACGTCGACTGGCGCCCGGCCGCGAAGGAGGACAACGGATGATCGTCGTGTGGATCGTGGCCGCGGTGATGCTCACCGCCTCAGCGGTGTTGACGATGTTCCGGATGCTGGCCGGACCCAGCACACTGGACCGGCTGGTCGCCGTCGACACGTTGGTCGCGGTGGCGATGTGCGGGATCGGCACCTGGGCGGCGTACAGCCTGGACTCCACCGTGACCTACGGGCTCACCGCGCTGGCGTTGATCAGCTTCATCGGCACCGTCAGCGTGGCACGGTTCCGCGTCCCCGACATCGAGAAGCCGCCGGCCGAGCGGGGGGTGTGATGAACGTTTTCGACATCATCACCGCGTTCCTGGTGCTCGGCGGGTCGACGCTGGCGCTGACCGCCGCGATCGGCGTGGTGCGTTTCCCCGACACCCTGTCGCGCATGCACGCCGCGTCCAAGCCGCAGGTGTTGGGCCTGCTACTGGTGCTCGCCGGCGCGGCGGTCCGGCTGCGCGGCCAGATCGACGTCGGCATGCTGGTGCTGACCGGACTGTTCACCGTGATCACCGCCCCCGTCGTCGCCAACCGGGTGGGCCAGTTGGCCTACCGCGAGCAGAACGTCCGCGATGACCTGTTGACCCGCGATGAGATGTATGAGTATGCGGGAAACGGGGAAACCCTCGGCGATGACGAGATCTGAGGACGACAGGTGGGACATCACCGAGGGCGTCGGCGCCACCGCGCTCGGGGTGGCCTGGTCGCGCTCGGAGGAGTCGGCGTCGCGGTGCCCGCTGTTCACCGATCCGTTCGCGCACCTGTTCCTCGACGCCGCCGCCGAGCGCGGCTGGCAACCGCCCGGCGGGGTGATGCGTGAGCGGCTGCGGCACATCGCCGGTTACGCGGCCTCGCGCACCAAATGGTTCGACGAGTTCTTCATCGCCGCGGGTGCCAACGGAATCGAGCAGGCCGTGATCCTCGCGGCCGGCCTGGACTCGCGCGCCTGGCGGCTGCCGTGGATCTCCGAGACCGTGGTGTACGAGATCGACCAGCCCAAGGTGCTGAAGTTCAAGGCCGAGACGCTGCGGGCGCACGACGTGCGACCGGCGGCGCGCTACGTGGCGGTCCCGGCCGATCTGCGACAGGATTGGCCGCAGGTGTTGCTGGACAACGGGTTTGACCCTGAGATGCCGACGGCGTGGTCGGCGGAGGGGCTGCTGCCCTATCTTCCGGCGGCCGCCCAGGACACCCTGTTCGAACACATCCACCGGCTCAGCGCCCGCGGCAGCCGGGTGGCCGTGGAGTCGTTCGGGCCCGGCTTCTTCGACGAGGACTATCTGGCGAGCCGCCGTGAACAGCTGCGCCTGCTGCGCGAGCAGACCGGCGAGTCGGACGACGAGGCGCTGGCCGTCCAGGATCTGTGGTACGTCGAGGACCGCGAGGACGTCGCGGAGTGGTTGGCGCGCAACTGCTGGGACGTGTCGACGATCGGCGCGGCGGAGTTGATGGAGCGCTACGGCCGGGCCCCCGAGCAGGCCGACGACGCGATGCCGCGCACCGTCTTCGTCGAAGGGCAGCTGACCGGTTAGTCGCCCGACAGCTGGAACTCGATCATCGCGGCGAGGGTCTCCAGTGCGTCGTGCAGCGCGGCGATGCGGGCGGCGACGGTCGGCGCGGCGAGCACCGCGTACCGGTCAGCCTGACCGATCGGCAGCCGGGAAGCCAAGGCATACAACCACATTCCCGCGTCCGGCGCGTCGTCGGCACCCGCGATGATGTCCCGCGCGTTGACCTGTGCGCCACGCGCGACGGCGATCCGCTCGTAGAGCGCGACGATGCGGTCCTCGATGTCACGGATCGCATCGATGTTTACTTCGCCGGGCTCGTCCGGCCATGGTTCGACGGCGGCCCGCGGATAAGGGTCGTCGGGTTGCCACTCCAGCACTCGGATCCGTTCGGCCATCACACAGCGCAACCGGTAGCGACCGGCGCCGAGGTCGGCGTACTCGAGGATGTGCGCCATCGCGCCGATGTCGCTTCGGGTGTCGCCGCCGCCGACCTCGCGGCCCGCGGCGATCAGCACCGAGCCGAACGCCGGATCGTCGGTGGCCAGGCAGTCCTGCACCAGCGCGGTGTAGCGGGGTTCGAAGATCCGCAACGGCAGTTCCTCCCCCGGCAGCATGGCCACCTGGAGCGGGAACATCGGCGTCACGGCCATGCTCAGACGTCCAACTCGGAGATGATCGAGTCGACCACCGCGCGCAGGTCGCCGTCGTTGTCCTCGGCGACCCGGCGCTGCCGCTGGTAGGACGCGCCGTGCTGGTAGATCTCGGCGACCCTGGTCAGCTCGTCGGCGCAGTGCAACGACTTGGCGACGGGTTCGAGCCGGTTCAGCAGGTCTTCGAGGTCCTCGGTGACCAGCCGCTCGTTGCTGTCGGCGTCCTGAATGATGATCGCGTCGAGCCCGTACCGCGCCGCGCGCCACTTGTTTTCCTGCACATGCCACGGCGGCATGGTGGGCAGCGGTTCGCCGGCGTCGAGGCGGCGGTCCAGATCGACGACCAGGCAGTGCGTCAGCGCGACCAGCGCGCCGAGTTCGCGCAGGTTCGAGACGCCGTCGAAGATCCGGATCTCGATGGTCCCGTTGTGCGGGGAAGGCCGGATGTCCCACCGGATCTCGTTCATGTGGTCGATGATGCCGGTCTTCTTCTGGTCGTAGACGAAACCCTCCCACTCCGACCATGTCTGGAAGTGGAACGGCAGCCCGGCCGTCGGCAGTTGCTGGAACATCATCGCCCGGTTCGACGCGTAGCCGGTGTCCTCCCCGTCCCAGAACGGCGACGACGCGGACAGCGCCAACAGATGCGGATAGTGGTTCAGCAGCGAGGTGTTGATCGCCATCACCTTGTGCGCGGACGAGATGCCGACGTGCACGTGCACGCCCCAGATCAGCATCTGCCTGCCCCACCACTGCGTGCGCTTGATCAGCTCGGCGTAGCGCGGCGCGTCGGTGAGGCTCTGCGGCGACCACTTCCCGAACGGGTGGGTGCCCGCGCAGAACAACTCCATTCCGTGGTCGCGCACGATGCGGCGGGCCGTGGTGAGCGTGGCGCGCAGGTCGTCCATCGCCTCGGGCACGCTGTCGCAGATGCCCGTGACGACCTCGACGGTGTTGCGCAGCAACTCCTTGTGCACGTGCGGGTTGTTCTCGCCGAGTTCCTCGATGACCTTGGCGGCCTCGTTGTTCAGCGAGCGCGTTTCGGCGTCGACGAGCGCGAACTCCCATTCGACGCCGAGCGTCGGCCGTGGCGACGCATTGAAGTCGATGTGGTAGGCGTCGCGGGCTTTACTCGGCAGAGATGACACCGCACGCCACGCGCTTTCCGGCATCGCCGGTCGCCAGCGTGGTGTCGTCCGGCGGCGGGTTGCCGTTGACCTGCTGGTAGCGCTCCGCCGGGATGTTGGCGAAGTTGTCGGCCTTCTCGTGGATGATGATCGCGGTCTTCGCCCCCGCCGTCAGGTCGTCGGCGGTGAACGCATCGGTCGTGGTCACGAGCAGGGCGCTGCCGTCCTCACGCACCTGCAGCGAGGTCAGGTCGCCGCTGGCGGGGTGGCCGCTGTGACCCGGCACCTGGAAATGCCCACCCGCGGAGTTGAAGTCACCGGGTGCGCCGCCGGTCGGGGCGACCGAGTTGGCCTCGCACTTGCCGACCGAGTGGATGTGCAGGCCGTGGAAGCCGGGCGTCAGCTTGCCCGACTCGGTGGTCTCCACGGTGACGGTGGCGTAGCCGTCGGCGAACGTGAACTCGGCGGTGGCGACCGTGGTGCCGTCGGCCAGCTTCAGGTCGGCCGTCAGCGTCTCGCCGGCACCCTCGGCACTGCCGTGCCCTTCCTCCGGCGGTGCCGACGGCGGCGGCGAACCCGTCCAGATCGACGGGGTGGTGCCCGGGGTGGTGGCGGGGTGATCCGGGGAACTGCACGCGCTCAACGCCAGAGCGGGCACAGCGAACAAGGCGGTGACAGCGACGGACTTGAACATGGCCAAGAGCCTAGCCGGTCACGACCACAACCAAACCGGGCGGCACCTCGGACAACTCCGGCAGCCGCGGTTCCACCGGCGCCTCCAGCAGTTGGCCCACCTCCTCGGCGGCCTCGCGCTCACCGGGTTCGTCGGTGAAGTACACGGTGGTGGCGGTGACGTCGGGCAGGTCAAGGTTGCCGGTCTCGACGACGTTCCAGTCCGCCTCGCGCAACCGGTCCGCGGTGGCCTGCGCGGCGCCGTCCACCTCGGAGATGTTGAACACCCTGACCTCCGGACGCGCCGGCTCGGGCTTCTTCGAGGTGGTGGTGGTGGCGCTGGGGGTGATGGTGCTGGTGGCGATCGTCGACTGGTCGATGTCGTCGTCGTCAGACCTCACCGCCTGCAGCCCGACCAGCAGAAACACCACGCCCAAGAACAACAGCACCATGACCATGGCGCGCAGCGGCAGGCCCGAGGAGTTTCGCTGGTTCATTGCGCCCACCTTATCCACCGCGGCGGCCCGTCGAGACGTGCCCGCTGGGCCTAGGTGACCTCGAAGCCCAGTCGGCGCGCTGCCCGCGCCTTCTGTCTGCTTGCCCGCAACCGCCGCAGGCGCTTGACCAGCATGGGATCGGCGGCCAGCGCTTCTGGGCGGTCCACCAGGGCGTTCAGCACCTGGTAGTAGCGCGAGGGCGACATGGAAAACAGCTCCTTGATGGCGTCTTCCTTGGAGCCGGCGTACTTCCACCACTGGCGTTCGAAGGCCAGAATGTCGTGTTCACGCCGGGTCAGCCCATCGGTCAGGGCAGCGTCGTCTCCGGATTGCTCAGTCCGCGCGATTGCGCCGTCCATCTGGCTATTGGACCCTTCCGACACTCGATATGAGATCGCTGCGTTCGGCGATCATTCAATCACGTGATCGCGTGTTGTCCTGTCAGCCAGACCCGCGAGTCGGGTGATAAGGATCGCGGACTTAAGCTTTGCGCGTGGCCGTCGTACCCATCCGGATCGTAGGAGATCCGGTCCTGCACAAGCCGACCGAACCGGTGACCGTCAACCCGGACGGGTCGATACCCGAGGACATCCTCGAACTGATCCAGGACATGTTCGACACGATGGCAGCCGCCAACGGGGTCGGCCTGGCGGCGAACCAGATCGGGGTGGCCAAGCGGGTGTTCGTCTATGACTGCGCCGACGAGCGCGGACAGACCGCCCGGCGCAAGGGCGTGGTGATCAATCCAGTGCTCGAGACCTCCGAGATTCCCGAGACGATGCCCGACCCGGACAACGACGACGAGGGGTGTCTGTCGGTGCCGGGCGAGTCGTTCCCGACCGGGCGGGCGCAGTGGGCGCGGGTCACCGGACTGGACGCCGACGGCAACGAGATCACCCTCGAGGGCACCGACCTGTTCGCGCGGATGCTGCAGCACGAGACCGGACACCTCGACGGCTTCCTCTATCTGGACCGGCTGATCGGCAGGCATGCGCGCGCGGCGAAGCGGGCGGTCAAGGCGCACGGTTGGGGGGTGCCGGGGCTGTCCTGGATGCCCGGCGAGGATCCCGACCCGTTCGGTCACTAGACGGTGGACATTCCAGCGGTCGGCACGCGGGTGGTGGTCCGCTACCGACTGCCGGAAGGCTCGGCGCCGCCGCTGACCGATGTGATCGGTCACCTGTTGACGGTCGACCCGATGCTGCGGGTGCGGACGAAACGCGGCGAGACGGTGTCGATCCCGATCGCCGACGTCGTCACGATCAAGGCGCTAAGCGCGGCGCCGGTGCGCACCCGCGACATCCGGGCGCTCGAACACGCGGCCGCGCTCGGCTGGCCGGGAACCGAACAACAGTGGGTCGACGGTTGGCTGCTGCGCGCCGCCGGCGGCGTCACGCACCGCGGCAATTCCGCGGTTCCGCTCGGGGGAGATGCCGGCGATGCGGATCCGGCGGCGGTGCCGGAGATCATCGCCTGGTACGCGGCGCGCGGGTTGACGCCATGGTTGTCGGTGCCGGACCGGCTGTTTCGCGCGCCGGAGAACGCGGCCCATCTGGAAACGGTGGTGATGGTCTGCGACCTGGCCGGCGGCGACGCGCCCGAGGAGGTCGCGCTGGCGCCGACACCCGACGACGACTGGCTGCGTACGTACCGACGTCAGGTGCCCGTCGAGGTGCTGACGGCCGTCGTCGACGGTGAGGTCGTGTTCGCGTCCGTCGCCGGTGCGGCGGTGGGCCGCGGCGCGGTGACGACGGCGCCGGACGGCACCAGATGGCTGGGGCTGTCCGCCGTGCGCGTCGCCGAGGCTCATCGCCGGCGCGGCCACGCGCGCAGGCTGTGTTCGGCGTTGATGGGGTGGGGCGCATCGCGGGGAGCGACCCGCTGCTACGCGCAGGTGCTCACCGAAAACGCGCCCGCGATCACGCTTTACGAGTCGATGGGCTTCACCGCGCACCACCGATCCCGCTACGTCCGTGCGGGCTAGAACGGCGGCGGCTCGTAGGTGGCGGTGCGCCACGCTTCGCGTTGCCGCTGTTCCTCGGCGACGCGTTCCTCGGCGAGCAGTTGGGCTCGTTGCCGACGTTCGGCGTTGATCCGGTCGCGTCGAGCCTGTTCGCGAGTCCGCTTGCGCCGCGGCATCTTCACCGTGCGATCGACGCCGGGATCCTCCGTCCTCGGCACCAGATCCAGTTCGCCGGTCGATCTGGCCAGCGCCGGGAACAAGGCCGCGCCGTGCGCTTGCGTGCAGTTGATGTGCCCCGACGGCGACAACAACAGCATCGTGCCGTCGTCTGACTGTTCGTCGCGCCATCCGATGAACGAGTAGAACGTCTTGATCAGATGATGAATCCGGCAGTAGTGCTTGTTGTTTGACGGGTGCGTCGGCCCGTACGGGTAGGGCACGGTGTGGTCGATGTCGGCCTGATCCGCGGGCCGGTCACAGCCGGGCCAGCGGCACGTCACGTCGCGGAAACGCAGGAACCGCTTCGTACGGGCGCTGGGCCGATAGCCCGGATCCGCCGGCGTGGCGACGGTGGGCATTTCGAGCGGGTGCACCGTCGCCGACTCGGCCAGCCCACGCACGCTCGCGGCGGGCAGGATGCCGAACCCCGGCAGGTAGCCCGGGTCGTCACTGATGCCGTCGACGGTGGACTGCTCGGCGAGCACATGGATGACCGCCGAGGACGCGGTATCGCGCTGCGCCTTCGCCGGGCAGTCGTCGGATCCGCACCGGCAGGCCAGCGCGTCGCCCCTGGCCAGGGCCCCGGCGGCGTCGGCGCGACGTTGCCGCATGGTCCGCGGATCGTTGGCGCACACGCCGGCCGCCATCGCGTCCAGCCGTTGATCCAACGCCGCGGCGTCCTCGGCACGCATATGCGCCGAGCCGTACGCCATGCCCGCCTGCCGCGCCGGTTCGAACTCGAAATAGCGCTGAGCATCGACGTCCGGTGGCACCCGCACCCCGTCGGGATCGAATCTGGCCACCCACTGATCCACGTGATCTCGGACCTTCTGCTCCGAAAGCCTCATCCATTTCTCGGCGTGCCGGGCGATCGCCTCGTCCAGCGCGGGCATCACCGCCGGCGCGACGTTCTCGGTGCGCGAGACGATCGCGGAGACCACGCGGATATCGATCGTGCCCCGCAGGAACACCTTGAGCACCCGCGGCAGCCGGTACTTCAACGCGCATGCGTACTGGACCTGGCCGACCGCGCGGGCATGGCTGATGTTCAGCGCCGCAGACACTTCCGCGGCCACCGCGGCGCAGTGATCGGCGAACCACCACTCGCACTCCTTCAGCGGTTCCTTGCGGCGCTCATAGAGTTCGGCGATCATCGCGTACCGCTCGGCGATGGACATCGACTCCTGACGGGTCGCCTCGCCCATCATGTCGACGAGCTCCCAGTCGGTCACCGCCTCGTACATATGTTCGACGCTACTAGCCCCCTCCGACAAGTCCTCTACGCTCGGGGTATGCGGTTGGCCACCTGGAACGTGAACTCGATCCGCGCCCGCGTCGACCGCGTCACCGACTGGCTGCAGCGCGCCGACATCGACGTGCTGGCCATGCAGGAGACCAAGTGCTCCGACGACCAGTTCCCGGCGATGCCGTTTCTGGCCGGCGGCTACGAGGTCGTGCACTGTGGGTTCAACCAGTGGAACGGGGTCGCGATCGCCTCGCGGGTCGGTCTCGACGACGTCGAGGTGGGCTTCGAGGGCCAGCCGACGTGGAGTAGCAAGCCCGACGTGGAGGCCACCGCCGAGGCGCGCGCCCTCGGGGCGACCTGCAACGGGGTGCGAGTGTGGAGCCTGTACGTGCCCAACGGTCGCACGCCCGAGGACCCCCACTACGTCTACAAACTGGAATGGCTTGCCGCACTGAGAGAAACAGCCGGCAAATGGCTCAGCGAGGACCCGGCCGCCCAGGTGGCGTTGGTCGGCGACTGGAACATCGCGCCCACCGACGAGGACGTGTGGAGCGTCGAGCACTACCAGGGCAGCACGCATGTGACCCCGCCCGAGCGCGCCGCCTTCCGGGCCATTGTTGAGACCGGTTTCGACGACGTGGTGCGCCCGTTCGCGCCGGGGCCGGGCACGTACACCTATTGGGACTACACGCAGCTGCGGTTCCCGAAGAACCGCGGCATGCGCATCGACTTCATCCTCGGCTCGCCGGCGCTGGCGCAGCGGGTGAAGCATGGCGAGATCGTCCGCGAGGAGCGAAAGGGCAAGGGCGCCAGCGATCACGCGCCGGTGCTGGTGGAACTCAGCTAGCCGGCCTCGCCGTAGCGGCCCGCGTTGAAGATTGACGCGACCATGCCGATCAGCATCATCACCGCCGCGGCCACGAACACCACGACCAGGCCGGCGTGGAACGGCCCGATGATGAGGTGCGGAAAGAACGTCTGACCGGTGAGCACCTCGACCCGCACCCCGGGCTGGTGCAGCGCGCGGAACGGCTCGAGCAGTTCGGCGATCGGGTTGTAGCCCAGAAACGCCGCGAACAGGCTGCCCACCGGTGGCAGGTTGGCCACCTCGTTGGCGACGGTCGCCGAGACACCCTGCTCCTGCAGGCCGGCCCGCAACGCGCCGGGTAGCGACCCGGTCAACCCAACAACCATGAGCGAGAAGAAGATTCCGATCGACAGCGACGTCCCGGCATTGAAGAAGGTGGCACGCACCCCGGACGCCGCGCCGCGTTCGGCGGCCGGCACACTCGACATGATCGCCGCGGTGTTCGGGGAGGTGAAGATGCCGCCGCCGAGGCCGTTGAGGAAGACCAGGACGGCGAAGATCCAGTAGTCGAAGTCGACCGGGATCAGAATCAGCGCGATGAACGTCACCGCCATCAGCGCCATCCCGCCGACGGTGAAGTAGCGCGCCCCGAACCGGTCCGCGAGCGTGCCGGCCAGCGGGGCGGCGATGAGGAACCCGAAGGTCGCCGGCAGCAGGTAGATGCCCGCCCACAGCGGCGTGGACTCGAAGCTGTAGCCGTGCAGCGGCAGCCAGATGCCCTGCAGCCAGATGATCAACATGAACTGCAGCCCGCCGCGCCCGACCGACGACATCAACCCGGCGAGGTTGCCCATCCCGAACGATGTCGACCGAAACAGCCGGAGGTCGACCATCGGCTCGGGCACCCGCAGCTCGATGAAGCAGAACGCCACCAGCAGCAGGGCCCCCACCGCAATCGATCCGTACACCCAGGGGTTGGTCCACCCGGTGGTCGAATCCTCATACGGCTGAATGCCGTACGTGATCGCGGTAAGTAACACCGTCAGCCCCACCCCGAAGGTGAGGGTGCCCGCCCAGTCCAACCGGCCCGGGTTGCGCACCCCGACCTCCTTGAGGGAGCGGTAACTCCAGATCGTGCCGAGCAGGCCGATCGGCACGCCCACCCAGAAGATCGCCTGCCAGTGGATCTCGGCCAGCACGCCGCCGATCAGCAGGCCGAGGAACGACCCGGCCACGGCGGCCACCATGTTGATGCCCAGCGCGAAGCCCCGCTGGTTGGCCGGGAACGCATCGGTGAGGATGGCGCCCGCCGACGCCATCAGCATCGCCCCGCCGACGCCCTGGACGATGCGCCAGCCGATCAGCCACAGCGCGCCGCCGTCGAGATGAAACGGGTCGAAGGACAACGCGATCGCCGCGAGGGTGAACACCGCGAAGCCGAGGTTGTAGATGCGCACCCGGCCGAAGATGTCGCCGAGCCGGCCGAAGAACACCACGAGGACCGCGGTGACCACCAGGTAGCCCATCAGCATCCACAGCAGGTAGCCGACGTTTGCGGGCGCGAGCGGGTTAAGGCCGATGCCGCGGAAGATCGCGGGCAGCGAGATCAGCACGATCGACGCGTTGATCGCCGCCAGCAGCATCCCGAGTGTGGTGTTGCTCAGCGCGATCCACTTGTAGCGGGGATGGTCGTGGTCGATGCGACGACGGCGCTGGTCTGCCGCCGGATCGGGCATCTCGAGTTCGGACGTCATCTACTTCGCTAACGCAGCTGGGGCGCCAACCGGTGGCGCAGAACACATATGTTAGCTATTCAAATCAACTCGCGGCAATCCGTACTGCCCCCGGCCTGGTCGGTGCGCTAGCGTGGCAGGCGTCCAGACACGGGAGCGCACACCCAGTGCGCTGAGAGGACGGGTGGGCCCGTCGACCGTACGAACCTGACCGGGTAATGCCGGCGTAGGGAGATAGAAATGGCACAAACCGACATTTCCGATGCGTCGCTCGCCGTGACCACCGGCCCCATCGCGGGCAGCACCAAGGTCTACCGCGACGGTGTGCCGTTCCGACGGGTGCACCTGTCCAACGGCGAGCACCTCGACCTGTACGACACCTCCGGGCCGTACACGGACCCGGATGCGCTGATCGACCTGCATCGGGGTCTGCCCCCGCGGACCGGTGTGGTGCGCGACCGCGGCACCCAGCTGCAGCGCGCCCGCAATGGTGAGATCACCGCCGAGATGCGGTTCATCGCCACCCGCGAGGGTCTGCCCGCGGAGCTGGTGCGCGACGAGGTCGCCCGCGGCCGGGCGGTCATCCCCGCCAACCACAACCACCCCGAGGCCGAGCCGATGATCATCGGTAAGGCGTTCGCGGTGAAAGTCAATGCCAACATCGGCAATTCGGCGGTCACCAGCTCGATCGCCGACGAGGTCGACAAGATGGTGTGGGCCACCCGCTGGGGCGCCGACACCGTGATGGACCTGTCCACCGGCCGCAACATCCACGAGACCCGCGAATGGATCCTGCGCAACTCGCCGGTGCCGGTCGGCACCGTGCCCATCTATCAGGCGCTGGAGAAGGTCGACGGTGATCCCGTCAAGCTGACCTGGGAGCTGTACCGCGACACCGTCATTGAGCAGTGCGAGCAGGGTGTGGACTACATGACCGTGCACGCCGGGGTGCTGCTGCGCTATATCCCGCTGACGGCGAACCGGGTCACCGGCATCGTCAGCCGCGGCGGCTCAATCATGGCGGCGTGGTGTCTGGCGCACCATCAGGAGTCGTTCCTGTACACGCACTTCGAGGAACTGTGCGACATCCTGCAGCGCTACGACGTCACCTTCTCGCTGGGCGACGGGTTGCGGCCGGGTTCGATCGCCGACGCCAACGACGCCGCACAGTTCGCCGAACTGCGCACCCTCGGCGAGCTCACCACGATCGCGAGATCGCATGGCGTGCAGGTGATGATCGAGGGTCCGGGCCATGTGCCGATGCACAAGATCGCCGAGAACGTTCGCCTCGAGGAGGAACTCTGCGACGAGGCGCCGTTCTACACCCTCGGCCCGCTGACCACGGACATCGCCCCGGCCTACGACCACATCACCTCCGCGATCGGCGCGGCGATGATCGCCCAGGCCGGCACCGCGATGCTGTGCTACGTGACGCCGAAGGAGCACCTCGGCCTGCCCAACCGCAAAGACGTCAAGGACGGGGTGATCGCCTACAAGATCGCCGCGCACGCAGCAGATCTGGCCAAGGGGCACCCGCGCGCCCAGGAGCGGGACGACGCCTTGTCCAAGGCGCGCTTCGAATTTCGGTGGAACGACCAGTTCGCGTTGTCGCTCGACCCCGACACCGCGCGCGAGTTCCACGACGAGACCCTGCCCGCCGAACCGGCCAAGACCGCGCACTTCTGCTCGATGTGCGGCCCGAAGTTCTGCTCGATGCGCATCACCCAGGACATCCGCGACTTCGTCGCCCGGGGCATGGCGGAGAAGTCGAAGGAGTTCGCCGAGCACGGCAACCGGGTTTACCTGCCGCTGGCGTGAGTGACGAGATGACGTACCTGCCGTTGACCCCGCCCCGCCAGACGCCGCCGCGGGTACTGACCATCGCGGGCTCGGACTCCGGCGGCGGCGCGGGCATTCAGGCCGACATGCGTACCTTTGCGCTGCTCGGTGTGCACGGACTGGTCGCGGTCACCGCGGTAACCGTACAGAACTCGGTGGGTGTCAAGGGATTTCACGAGATTCCCCTCGACGTCATCGCGGGTCAGATCGAGGCGGTGGCCTCCGACATCGGCGTGCAGGCCGCCAAGACCGGCATGCTGGCGTCGTCGGAGATCATCGACACCGTCGCCGCGGCCTGGCAGGAGCAGGACCTAGCGGGCACCGTGCCGCTGGTCGTCGACCCGGTATGCGCGTCGATGCACGGCGATCCACTGCTGCACCCGAGTGCACTGGATGCGCTTCGGAGCCGGTTGTTTCCCCTGGCGACACTGGTGACACCGAACCTCGACGAGGTGCGCCTGCTCGTCGACATCGACGTCGTCGACGAGCAGTCACAGCGTGAGGCCGCCCGCGCACTGCACGCGCTGGGCCCGCGGTGGGCGCTGGTGAAGGGCGGCCACCTGCGGTCGTCGCGGCACAGCCCGGACCTGTTGTTCGACGGCACCGAGTTTCACGAGTTCGACGCCACGCGCATCGACACCGGCCACGACCACGGCGCCGGCGACACGCTGGCCGCCGCGGTCGCCAGCGCGCTCGCGCACGGGTACTCGGTGCCCGACGCAGTGGCGTTCGGGAAGCGCTGGGTCACCGAATGTCTGCGCGCCGCATACCCGTTGGGCCACGGCCACGGCCCGGTGTCCGCACTGTTCAGGTTGGCCGAATGACGCTCGACGACATCGCTGGCGTCGCGCACGAACCGAAGGGCAGCCCAAAGGGAGTGGTCGTGCTGACGCACGGCGCGGGCGGCAGCAGGGAGTCGCCGCTGCTGATCGCGATCTGCGACCAGTGGGCCGCCCGCGGGTGGCTGGCCGTGCGGTACAACCTGCCCTACCGGCGGCGACGGCCCAAGGGGCCGCCGTCGGGTTCGGCGGCGACGGATCAGGCCGGCGTCGTCGAAGCGATCGCGATGGCGCGCACGCTGACCAAGGGACCGGTCATCGCGGGCGGACACAGCTACGGCGGCCGGATGACGTCGATGGTGGTGGCCGACGGCGCCGCGAACGTCAACGTGCTGACGCTGTTCTCCTATCCGCTGCATCCGCCCGGCAAGCCGGAGCGGGCGCGCACCGAGCATCTGCCACGGATCACGGTGCCGACCGTCTTCACGCACGGCACCGCCGATCCGTTCGGCAGCATCGACGAATTGCGTTCGGCCGCGGCGCTGGTCGGCGCACCCACCGAGGTGGTCGAGATCACCGGCGCGCGCCACGATCTCGGCTCGAAGTCGCTGGACGTGCCCGCCCTGGCGGTCGACGCCGCACTACGCTTGCTGGCGTGACCTCGGGGGGATGGCGCGCACGGTGGCTGTGGATCGTCGGGGCCCCGGTGGTGATGGGCGCCGTGGGGGTGCTCGTCTGGTGGACGTTCGGCAGCGGCGGCGAGTCCACGGCGACGCAGCGACTCGCCGCCGGTGACTGCGTGCGGGAACGGGCGGCGCAGCGACTCCTGCCGCAGGTGGTCGAGAAGACCCGATGTGACCGCCCGCATTACGGGGAGGTGTTCGCGGTGCTCACCGCGCCGGAGTCCGACGAATACCCCGGTGCGGAGGCGCTGACGAAGGTCGGCGACGACTGCGGTCGGCAGTTGTGGGGGTACGCCCCGGACCTGCCCGACGGCCCGATCTTCGAGATCGCGATCGGCATCCCGACCGTCGAGGAGTGGACGGACGGACAGCGCTCGGTCGTCTGCGTCGCCCAATCGGACACTGAACAGTGGGCGTCGATGCGCGGCTGACGTTATCGTGACCTAGGTGACCATGCCGCCGGGGAATCCCCCGCCATACGACCCGCAAGGGCAACAGCCGTCGTATCCGCCGCCCCCACCACCCGGGCAGCGGGCGCACTATCCGCCACCCCCGCCCCAGCCCTACTCGCAGCAACCGCCGGGCTACTACGGACAGCCGCCGGCCAAGAAGTCGCGCAAGACGCTCTACCTCGTGCTCGGGATCGTCGCCGGGCTGATCGTGCTGCTGGTGGGCGCAGGCGTCGTCGTCTACCTGACGGTGGGCAGGGGCATCGTCACCGCGACCGACGTCGAGGTCGGCGACTGCCTGCGGGAGATCCCGTCCACCACCGAGGTGCTGACCGTCAGCACCATCAGCTGCGAGGAGGAGCACGCCGGCGAGGTGTTCGCGGTGCTGACCATGCCCGACGGGGACTTCCCAGGTCCGGCTGTCGTCGAGCGGTTCGCCGACAAGTGCAGCCCGGAACTGGCCAACTACTCGCCGGAGGCGATGACCGACGACGAGGTCCAGCTGTATGTGCTGTACCCGACAGCGGAGACCTGGGCCCAGGGGGACAGGGCGGTGACCTGCGTCGCGACCCTGGACCCGCCGCGCGCCGGCACGCTCAAGGGCTGACGCGGCCGCCTCGCCACGGCGGCGCTACCCGGTACCTGAGGTACCGTTTCGGCATGACTTCGGAGCAGCTCGACGCGGTCATCGTGGGAGCCGGATTCGGCGGCATCGGCGCGGCCATCCAGCTCAAGCGCATGGGCTTCGAGAACTTCGTCATTCTCGACCGCGAGGACGATCTGGGCGGCACCTGGCATGTCAACCACTACCCGGGTTTGGCCGTCGACGTGCCGACGACGACCTACTCGTACTTCTTCGAACCCAACCCGAACTGGTCACGGCTGTTCTCCACCGGCGACGAGATCAAGCAGTACGCGCACGACGTCGCGAACAAGTACGACGTGCGCAGGCACATGCGGTTCAACACCACCGTCGAGGGTGCCCGCTGGGACGAGGAGGCCAAACTGTGGCGGGTCGCGCTGGCCGGCGGGGACACCCTCACCACGCGCTACCTGATCACCGCGACCGGCTTCCTGTCGCAGCCGCACACACCGGAGATTCCCGGCATCACCGAGTTCACCGGCAGGACTATCCACACCACCGCATGGGACGACGACTTCGATCCCACCGGTAAGCGGATCGCCATCATCGGCACCGGCGCCACCGCCGTGCAGCTCATCCCTGAACTCGCCAAGACCGCAGGCGAACTCACCGTCTATCAACGCACCCCGATCTGGGTGGTACCGAAGATCGACTTCCGCTTCTCCGACCGGGCCAAGCGGCTGTTCGCACGGGTTCCGTTGGCGCAGCGCGCCATTCGTGCCATCACCGACGCGCTCTACGAGTTCTTCATCTACGTCGGGCTGCACCACCGCCAGACGCTGTACCGCCGGCTCAACATCGCGGCGTCCGACCTGGCGAAGATCCACCGGTTCATCTCGATCCGCGACCCGGAACTGCGCAGGAAGCTGACGCCGGACTATGACTTCGGGTGCAAGCGGCCGACGTTCTCCAACAGCTACTACCGGGTGTTCACCAAACCGAATGTGCACCTGCAGACCAGCGGCATCGACCACATCGAATCCGACGGCATCGTCGCCAACGACGGCACCAAGACCCCCATCGACGTGCTGGTGCTGGCCACCGGTTTCGACCTGTGGGAGGCCAACTTCCCGGCCATCGAGATCGTGGGCCGCGAGGGCCGCAATCTCGGAAAGTGGTGGCGCGAGACCAGATTCCAGGCCTACCAGGGCATCTCGATGCCCTACTTCCCGAACTTCCTCAGCCTGGCCAGCCCGTACGCGTTCCTGGGGCTCAACTTCTTCAACTCGATGGAGTACCAGATGCGACACATGGACCGGCTGTTCGGCGAGCTCAAGCGCCGCGGCGCCACCACGTTCGAGGTCACCGAGGAGGCCAACGCGCGCTACCTGGACCGGATGACCGAACTGATCGGCGACTCGGTGTTCAGCGTCGGCAACTGTGCGAGCTCGCGGTCGTACTATTTCAATCCCGCCGGGGAGGCATCACTGCTGCGGCCGATGTCGACCCGAACTGCGATCCGGGAGGCATCGCAGTTCCCGTTGAGCGACTATCACATCTGTTGACCGAGAGGAACTTTCGCCGTGCCGAAGAACTCGCGCCTTGCCACCGCCGCCGGCCTGTCCGTCGCCGGCATCGGAATCTCCCACTTCATCGCACCGCAGTTGTTCGACTCGGTCACCCGGCAGGCGTTTCCGCGTGACACCCGTCGCCACATCTACATCGACGGCGGGATCGAGACCGCGATCGGCCTCGGGTTCGCGGTGCCGAAGGCCCGCAAGCTGGCGCTGCTGGGCCTGCTCGGCTACGGCGTCTACTTGGCGGGCAACGCCGCGCGTAACCGGTGATGCCCCAGCAGGGTCAGGTCCAGTAGCCGGGTCACCGTCGCGACGTTGAGCGCCGAGCGCTGGTAGCTCATCAGTCGGCCCAAATCGATCACCAGTGCCAGCGCGGCGTGCACGGCGAAGCGGGCCTGGCCCGGCGTCCACTCCGGGCGCACGCCGACCAACAACTTCACCCATTCCTCGACGGTGGCGCGCTGCATGTTGCGCAGGATCTTCTGGTCGGCCGCCGACATGTTCAGCCGCTCGGTGTAATACACGTAGTCCAGTTCGGGCTCGTCGAACGAGCGGGCCACGTACGCGTCGATGACCGCGGTGAGCGCCGGGCCCGGTTCGGAGATCGACTGCGTGATCGCCGTCAACTCCGCCGACAGCCGGTCGGCCGCGCGCCGGAACGCGGCGGCGAGGATGTCGCTCTTGCCCGAGAAGTACCGGTAGATGCCCGACGCCGGCATGCCCACGGCGGCGGCGATGTCCTCCATGGTGGTGTCCCGGTAGCCCTTGAGGTTGAACAGCCGCATCGATTCGCTCAGCAGCGCTTCGTATTTCGACGTGTCCACCGCACGCACAGCCGGCGGCACCGGCTCGTCGTCGTACTCCGTCGCGTCTGGCAGATCAACAGCCAGCACGGTGTCGGCCAGCTCGGCGAGCAGGGCCCGAACCTGGATGGCGGGCAGCTTGGCCCGGTGGTCGACGATGCTGCCGATCACCGACAGCACCGCCGTCGACAGCGTCCAGCGCTGACGCGACGTGAGCTCGGGACGCAACGTGTGCAGGGGTTTCTGGATCCGGCGATGGACGGTGCGCATCTGCCCGAACAACGAGGCCTGATCGTCGCCGCGCAGATACCGGCCCTCCCAGCGGTACAGCCCACCGCACTCCCGGTTGACCATCGCCGTGTCGACCAGCGCCGCGACGATGCGCCGCTGGACGACGCGCGGCTCCTCGCCTGAGGTGTCGGCGAACGCCGTGCAGTCCACCAACTGCTGACCGAGGTTGAGCACAGCGTCGCGGAACAGGTCGTACTTGCTCGAGTAGTGCCGGTACAGCGCCGCCGCCGAGACGCCGACCCGCGACGCGATAGCCTCCATGCTCACGCCGTAGTAGCCGAGCGAGCTGAACGCCTCGGCCGAGGCCCGGGCGATCTGGTTCCGGCGGTCCTTCGGCCGGCGCCGCACCGGACGGCCACCGGCTGGGCTGGTCCGCGCCATGGCGACCACCATAACGGACCAGGCCCCCACTTAACGCCCCGCTTTGCCTGATTAGAATAGTCAAAGGCGTCACACCGAGAAGAATCACCATTAACATATGGCGGTATGCTCGGTGCGCTTCGGAGACTTCTGAGCTTTCAGGTCACCATCGGCGAACTGATCGTCGCGGCGCTTGTGATCGGCACGCCGTACCTGGTCGTGGGAGCCATCTGGTCCAGCACGCACACCGAGCACCTGAAGCACATGGATGGCATTGACCTCGCGGTGTCCTTCCTCGGCTCGATCGTGTCGTGGCCGGTGCTTCTGTTTTCAAACGTTTGTATGACTTGAGGGGGTCATCGTGGAGCGACGGCATCATCGCCTCGCATATACCGGCATCGCCGCGGCCGTGGTGCTGGGCATCGGGCTGTTCGCGCTGAACTTTCCGGTCTTTCTGGCCGACTTCGACCAGTACGGCTGGCAGATCAAGTGCGGGACGGGCTACGTCACCGACCTGGCCCAGGCCGCCGCGGCCACCGGCGACAAGGACTACGTCGGGGCTTGTGAGTCCGAGCTTTTGATCCGCCGCGCCTGGACCTACCCGCTGGTGGTGCTGGGCGGGGTGGTGCTGCTCGCGGTACTGGTAACCGCGGCCACCACCTCGGCGCGCGAAACCTTGGCGCCGCACCACGAAAACGCCTGACTAGCATCGGCGGGGTGACCCCGCCGGACGGGTCCGCCCTGCGGCGGCGCCTCGGAACGTTCGACGCGGTGACCATCGGGCTGGGCTCGATGATCGGCGCGGGCATCTTCGTCGCGCTCGGTCCCGCCGCCGCCGCGGCCGGTCCCGGACTGCTCGCCGGCCTGGCGGTCGCGGCCCTGATCGCCTATTGCAACGCGACGTCGTCGGCCCGGCTGGCCGCTCGCTACCCGGCATCGGGCGGCACCTATGTGTACGGCAGGGAACGCCTCGGCGAGTTCTGGGGTTATGCCGCCGGCTGGAACTTCGTCGTCGGCAAGACCGCGTCGTGCGCGGCGATGGCGCTGACCGTCGGGGTGTACGTGTGGCCGGCCCACGCCCACGCGGTCGCGGTGGCCGCGGTGGTCGCGCTGACGGCGGTGAACTACGTCGGCATCCAGAAGTCGGCGCTGCTGACCCGGGTGATCGTCGCCGTCGTGTTGGCGGTGCTCGCCGCGGTGGTGACCGTCGTCCTCGGGTTGGGCGATGTCGACACCGCGCACCTGATCGGCGGGGTTGGCGAATCCGTGCTCGGCGTGCTGCAGGCGGCCGGGTTGCTCTTCTTCGCGTTCGCCGGGTATGCGCGCATCGCCACGCTCGGTGAGGAGGTGCGCGACCCGGACCGCGTGATCCCGCGGGCAATCCCGATCGCGCTGGGTATCACGTTGGCGGTGTATGCGATTGTCGCCGTCGCCGTGCTAGCCGAATTAGGAAGCGCCGCACTGGCTTCAGCGACCGCACCGTTGACCGACGCGGTGACGTCGGCCGGCGTGCCGGGGTTTGCGCCGGTGGTTGCCGTCGGCGCGGCGGTGGCGGCGCTGGGCTCGCTGCTGGCGCTGCTGCTCGGGGTGTCGCGCACCGTGCTGGCGATGGCGCGCGACCGTCATCTGCCCCATGCGCTGGCGGCGGTGCATCCGAGGTTCGGCGGACCGCACCGCGCGGAGCTGACGGTCGGGGTCGTGGTGGCGGTGGTGGCCGCGGTCGCCGACGTGCGCGCCGCGATCGGCTTCTCGTCGTTCACCGTGCTGCTGTACTACGCGATCGCCAACGCGGCCGCCTTCACGCTGGGGCGCCGGGTGATCCCGGTGCTCGGGCTGGTCGGCTGCGTGGTGCTCGCGGTGCTGCTGCCCCCGGCGTCGGTGGTCGCGGGCGTTTGCGTCGCGCTGGTGGGCGCGCTGGCCTACGGTCTGAGGTCGTGGCCATCGCGACGAGCACGCTGAGCTGGAAACGCGTCGACGCCAAGCCCGATGCCGACTTCGTCGTCGCACCCGACGAACGGCTCAGCTGGGTACGCACCATCGGCATCGGCGCCCAGCACGTCGTCGCGATGTTCGGCGCCACGTTCCTGGTGCCGGTACTGACCGGGTTCCCGCCGGCGACCACGCTGCTGTTCTCCGGCGTCGGCACCGTGCTGTTCCTGCTGATCACCGGCAATCGGTTACCCAGCTATCTGGGCTCGAGCTTCTCGGTGATCGCGCCCGTGACCGCGGCGGTGGCCACCAATGGCACCGGCAGCGCGCTGGGCGGGCTGGTGGCGGTCGGCCTGACGCTGATCGCCATCGGCGGCGTCGTACATCTGGTCGGCGCGCGCTGGCTCGATGTCACGCTGCCGCCGGTGGTCACCGGCACGATCGTCGCGCTGATCGGACTCAACCTCGCCCCCGCCGCCAGGGCCAACTTCGAAAAGGGACCGGTGGTCGCGGTGGTGACGCTGGTGCTGCTGGTGGCGACGCTGGCGTTCTTCCGAGGCATCATCGGCCGGTTGGCGATCTTCCTCGCGGTCACCGCCGGCTACGCCCTGGCTCTGGTGCTCGGCGAAGTCGACACGTCAGCGATCAAGTCCGCGCCGTGGGTGGGGCTGCCCGAGTTCCAGGCACCGACATTCACCCTCGCGGTACTGCCGATGTTCCTGCCCGCCGTCATCGCGCTGATCGCCGAGAACATCGGGCACGTCAAGTCGGTGGGCCAGATGACCGACACCGACGTCGATCCGGTGATGGGCCGCGCGATCGCCGCCGACGGGGCGGCGACGACGCTGGCCGGCCTCGGTGGCGGGTCGGCCACCACCACCTACGCCGAGAACATCGGCGTGATGGCGGCGACCCGCGTCTATTCAACTGCGGCGTACTGGGTTGCCGCCGCGGTGGCGATCACGCTGTCGTTGTGCCCGAAGGTCGGGGCCGCAATCTCGGCGATCCCGGCGGGGGTGCTCGGCGGCGCGACGGTGGTGCTGTACGGACTGGTGGGTATCCTCGGCGTGCGCATCTGGCTGACCAACCACGTCGACTTCTCCAGGCCGATCAACCAGATGACCGCGGCCATCCCGCTGATCGTCGGCATCGCCGACTTCACCTGGCAGGCAGGTCAATTGACGTTCACTGGAATCGCGCTCGGCGCTATCGCGGCGCTGCTGGTGTACCACGGGATGCGGGTGCTGGGCTTCAGGCAGGATCGAGCAACGCCGACGGACCGCGAGTCATCATCTGTCGTGCCACAATGATCCGCTGAATCTCGCTGGCGCCCTCCCAGATTCGCTCCACTCGAAGTTCGCGGAACATCCGCTCGGCGACATTCTCCCGCATGTACCCGCGGCCGCCGAACACCTGCACGGCGCGGTCGGCGACCCGGCCCGCCATCTCCGAGCAGTAGAGCTTGGCCATCGACGCCTGACCGTGCAGCGTCTTGCGATCGGCGCCGGCGTCGATCGAGCGCGCCACCTCGTAGAGCATGGTGCGCGCGGCGAACAGTTCGGTGGCGCTGTCGGCCAGCATGCCCGCCACCAGTTGATGCTCGCCGAGGGGACGACCGGCGACGATGCGCTGCCGCGCGAACGCGGTCATCTCGTCGACGAGTCGCTGGGCGGCGCCGACGCAGCGGGCCGCGACCATCATCCGCTCGAAGCGGAACCAGTCCTGGGTGTAGGTCATCCCACCGCCCTCCTCGCCGACCAGATTCTCCCGCGGAACCCGCACCTCGGTGAAGGAGACGATCGGATGCTCGTCGGCGATGTGATGCGAATACCGCGGCGTGCGCACCACTTCCACACCCGGCCACGGCAGATCGACGACCAGCAGTACGTGGTCGCCCGAGTCCAGCACCGCCTCGACGAAGCAGTAGTCGGCGAGGTTGAACGACGTGACATGCCACTTGGTCCCGTTGATGACGTACTCGTCGCCGTCGCGCCGCGCGGTGGTCTGCAGCGCGGATACGTCGGAGCCGGCGAACTCCTCGGTGATCGCGTACGCCTCGTGTTTCTCGCCGCGCACCGTCGGCAACAGCCAGCGCTCGCGCTGATAGTCGGTGGCCACGTCGACCCACCACTGCGGCGGGGTCGCCATCACCCAGCCCAGCCCGTTGGTGACCCGGCCGCACTGTTCCTGCACCAGCACCTGCTGCAGCGCGGTGCAGCCGGGACCGCCGACCGACTTCGGCATGTTCGTGGCGTACAAGCCCAATTCGATTGCGCGGGATTGGTGCTCGGCGGTCACCTCCTTGGGCAGCACCCCACCGGCCAGTTCGGCCTCCACTTCATACGGCATCAGCGATTCGACGAACTCGCGCGCCGTGTCGCGGATGCGCAGATCGCTTTCCGTCAGGCCGTACATACCGCTCCCGCCTCTTGACTGAGCGTTCAGTCTATGCCAGCGTTGCATGGTATGACCAGCTCCCGCAGCGCGGATGTGGTGGTGGTCGGCGGTGGAACGGTCGGCGCCTGGACCGCCGTGCTGCTGGCCGAGAGCGGTGTGCGAAACGTCGTGCTGCTCGAGGCGAAAACCCTCGGTGAGGGCGCGAGCAGCCGAGCCGCCGGGATGGTGCGCGCCCAGGGCGGCACCGAGACCGCCATCCGTCTCGGCCAATTCACTCAGGACTTCTACCGCGCCAGCGCTGACCGGTTCCCGCTGGATTGCGGCTTTGTCGCGCAGGGCTATCTGATGCCGTGCTTCACCCCCGCCGAGGTGGAGCAGGCGCATGACCGCATCGCACTGCAACGCAGGCTCGGGCTCGAGGTCGAGTGGCTCTCCGCTTCCGACCTCGACGCCATGACGACCGGTATGGCGCCGGGGGTGACGCTGGGCGCGTCGTACGCACCCGGTGACGGATACATCGATGCGCCCCGCAACGTGCTCGCCTACACCGCGGCGTTGACCGCGACCGGGGTGGATGTCAGGGAGCGCTGCGCGTTCACCGGTTTGCGTACCTCCGCCGGGCGGGTCGTGGGCGTGGACACCTCCGACGGGCCGATCGACACCGACCGGGTGGTGCTGACCGGCGGTCCGCAGCTGGCCGAGGTGGGCGCGGCCGCGGGTGCGCGGATCCCGGCGGGCGGCACCCGCCACCAGGTGGTGGTCACGGCGCCGGTCCCCGGATACGACGTCTACGAACTGCCGATGGTGTTCGACGTGACTTCCGGGATCTATTGGCGGCCAGGTGAATCCGGGGGTCTACTGTGGGGCATGAGCAATCCCGACGAGGCGCCGGGCGTCGCGACCGACTTCGACACGCTGTACTACCAGAAGGCCCGGGACCGGATCGAGGAGTTGTTCCCCGCGGTGTCCGGCATCGGGCTGCGCCGGACCTGGGCGGCGACGATCGACTACACCCCCGACCATCTGCCCATCCTCGGGCCATTGGTGACCGACGACGGCCCCGTCACCGGCGCGGTGGTGGCCAGCCCCGCGGGCCACGGCATGATGTGGGGCCCGGGTGTCGCGCAGGCCGCCGCCGACCTGATCACCACCGGCGAGTGCCGGTGGCTGGATCTCACCGATCTCGGGCTCGACCGCTTCGACGCCGACGGCAACAGCCGTCTCGCCCCCGAACCGATTTCGCTGCCGTTCCCGGAGTCCGTCACGAGTTGACGCGGCGCGGCAGCGCCAGCGCGTCCACCGCGACGGCGCCGCGCGGCGTCACGATCACCGGGTTGGCCTCCACCGCGTCAAACGCGTCGCCGTGGTCGACGGCCATCGCCGCGAAGCGCACCACCACGTCGATGAGCGAGTCCACGTCCACGGCGGGTGCCCCGCGCCAGCCGGCCAACAGCGGTGCGGTCCGCAATCGGTCCAGTAGGCGGCGGGCCCCGGCCCGTGACAGCGGTGGGCACGCCACCACCCGATCGGCGAGCAACTCCACCAGCGTGCCGCCCGCGGCGATCACCACCAAGGGTCCGAACGCGTCGTCGCGCACCCAGCCGACCGAGATCTCGACACCGCCGCCGAGCATCGGCTCGACCATCACCTGCGGGCCGAGACGCTCCGTCAGGTCCCGGTACGCCCTGCGTAGTTGCGCTTCGTCGCGCAGGTCGAGGATTACCCCGCCGACGTCGGTCTTGTGCAGCGCCGCAAGAGTTTTCAGCACCACCGGATAGCCGAGGTTTCGCGCTGCATCGCACGCCTCATCGAGCGAGTCCGCGGTCCGCGACTCCACGACCGGAATCCCGTAGGCGATCATCAGGTCTCGGGCGCAGGCGTCGGCGACGACGTCCTCCACCGATCCCAGCGTTTCGGGTTCATCCACCGGCAGCGGCCAGCGGACCAGGTGACCGAGCGCCGCCAGCCCGCTGCGCACCCCTTCCAGCACCGGAATCCCGTTCGCCCGCAGCCGGTGTGCTGCGGAGCGGTCGATGGCCGAGGCCACCGACGCGACCACCGCCAGCGGCGTCTCGGCTTCGGCCGCGACGTCGAGCACCGCATCGACGTAGGAGGTGTCGCCGTCGTACTCCGTGACGAGGTCGACGGCGAGCGCGGCGACACCGACCCCGGGGTCGTCGGCCATGGCCCGCAGGCAGCGGCCGAACAGTTGGCGGGTGTCGGCGCCGGTGCCCCAGACGTCCAGCGGGTTGGTGGCGGTCAGGCCCTCGTCGAGCAGGGTGTCGAGGGTGGCCAGTGTCTGGCCGGAAAGCTCGGCGAATTCGACACCGACATCGTGCGCGATATCGGCCAGCAGTGCCCGTTCGGCGCCGGAGTCGTGCACGGTCGCGATGCCGCCACCGCGTGATCGCCTCGGCGCCGAGAACAGTTCGAGCGTGTCGGTGAACTCGGCCAGATCGCTGACGTGCACCGCGCCCGTCGCCGCGCAGAACGCGTCCCAACCGGCCCGGTCACCGGCCAGCGCACCCGAGTGCGCCGCCACCATAGCGCGCCCGCGCGGTGAGCCGCCCACGGTGAGCACCACGACCGGGATCCCCTGCGCCGCGGCGCGCAACAGGGCCCGACGGAGCCGGGGCACCGCCCGCGGGGTCTCCAGCAGCAGCGCCACGATCCGCGTCTGCGAATCGTCGAGCGCGTACTCGACGTAATCCGCGGTGTCGGTCACGAGTTCCTGCCCGGAAGACACCGCCAGCCGGAAGCCCAGGCCGCGCTGGGACCGCAGCAGCGTGGAGAACGCCGACCCGGAGTGGGTGACGAGGCTGATGCCGCCTGCGGGCACCGGATCCGGTTCGAGGTAACCCAGCGCCCGCACCCCGCTGGAGTTGTTGAGGAAACCCATGCAGCCCGCGCCGCACAGCGCCATACCGGCCCCGGTCGCCACGGCGGTGATCTTCTCCCGCAGACCGTGCGCCGAGCCGAACAGCACTGCCGAGCGCGCCCCGATCGACGCGGCCGTCTCCAACTGTTCGACCAGTGCGTCGTCGGGCACGCCGAGCAGCACCAGATCGATGTCGTCATCGATGTCGGTCAGCGACGGCACGCACTGGAAGTCACCGATGCGGCGGTACCGCGGATTGACCAGATACATACGCGCCGAACCGCGTTGCGCCTCGGTCACCATGCGTTCGCCGAAACTGCCAGGGCGCGCGCTGGCACCGACGACCGCGATGGTTCTGGCCTCGAGCATCGCGGCCACCGCGGCGCGACGCCCGGCGTCGGTCACGCGGTCCTGCGGCGGCGCCACTTCTTGTCCGCCAGTGCCGCGCGCGCCGCCTGCCAGCCCGGGATGCCGCAGACACCACCGCCCGCGTGGGTGCCCGAACCGCCGTTGTACAGGCCGTGAATCGGGGTGCGGTAATCGGCGTAGCCGGGGGCCGGGCGCATGTGGAACAGCTGCTCGAGTGACAGTTCGCCGTGGAAGATGTTGCCGCCGATCAGCCCGTACTCCTGCTCCATCTGGTACGGACCGACGATGTCGCGGTGCAGGATCGACGCTTTGAACCCGGGCGCCACCTGGTCGTAGAGGTCGATGAGCCGGTCGGCGTAGGCGTCGAGTTCCTCGGTGTGAGGCGCCTCGCTCCACTCGGCCGGCACCCACTGGGTGAACAGCGACATGATGTGCGTGCCATCGGGATTCAGCGTCTTGTCCAGGGTGGTTGGGATGACCCCGTCGCTGAACGGCAGCAGCGCGGGGCGCCCCGCGCGGGCATCCTGGAAGGCGGCCTCGATGTACTCCATCGTCGGCGCCATCTCGACCGAGCCGGTGTGGTGCTCGGCCTGACCCGTACTCGGGTCGGCGGTGAAGTTCGGCAGCTCGCCGATCGCGAGGTTGATCTTCACGACGCCGCTGCGGGTCTTCCAGTGCTCGATGTCGCTGACGAAGTCCTCGGGCAGCTCGGTGCGCGGAACATGTTTCAGGAAAGCGATTTTCGGATGCAGAGTGGTGACGACCAGCGGTGCGTGAATCTCCTCACCGTTCTCGAGCACCGCGCCGGTGACCCGGCCGTTCGACACGAGCAGCTGGGAGACGCCCGCGTTGGTGCGGATCTCGACGCCGAAGCTGCGGGCCGAGCGGGCGATCGCCTCGGCGACCGCCCCCATGCCGCCCTCGGGGTAACCCCAGCTGCCGAGCTGACCGTCGCCGACGTCGCCGATGGAATGGTGCGCCATCACGTACGCGGTGCCCGGCTCATACGGGCCGGCCCAGGTTCCGATCACGCCGTTGACCGCGAGCGCGCCCTTGATCTGCGGCGATTCGAACCAGTCGTCGAGCAGGTCGGCAATGCTCATCGTCAACAGCCGGGTGATGTCGGCGGTGCGGCGCACGGTGATCCCGCGCTGGCTCCACGCGAGCTTGGCCAGGTCGAGCAGGTCGCCGGGCCGGCGTGAGCCGATCGTCGGCGGCACCTGGGTGAGCAGCGGGCCCATCACGTCGGCGATGCCCTCCAGCCAGGCGTTCCACTTCGGCCACGCCTCGGCGTCCTTCTTCGACCACTTCGCGAGTTGTTCGTAGGTGCGCTTCGGGTCGTCCTCGTAGATGGTCAGCGAGCCGCCCTCGGGGAATGCCTGGTAGTAGGGCCCCATCGGGTGCACCTTGTAACCGTGCCGCGGCAGGTCGAGCTCCCGCACGATCGTGGGCGGCATCAGGCTCATCACGTAGGACAGCCGGGTCACCCGCAGGTGGGGCGCTTCGGGCCACGGCGCCTCGGTGGTCGCCGCGCCGCCAAGGGAGCCGCGGCGTTCCAGCACCAACGTCCTGGCACCCGATCGGGCCAGATAGGCAGCGGAGACCAGCCCGTTGTGGCCGCCGCCGATGACGAGGGCGTCGTATTGATCCGACATTTCCAGCGACCCACTTTCCGCGCGGCGGACAGTCCTGACTGACTGTTCAATCTAACGAAGTGTTAGGCTTCAGACAAGTAGCAGCGCTGCCACTGGGAGGGAATCGAGACGCCATGGCCGAACCCGCACCGGCGACCGAACAGAACGAGGGCCGACGAATCGAAATGCTCCGCGCCGCAGCGGAGCTGATTTGTGAGCGGGGTTTCGGCGACACCCGCATCGCCGACGTCGCCAAGCGCGCCGGAGTGAGCTCGGCGCTGGTGATCTACTACTTCGGCACGCGGGATCGGCTGCTGGTGGACGCCCTGCGGTACTCCGAGGAGTCCTTCTACGAGGCGGCCGAGAAGATGCTCGCGGAGGTGACGTCGCTGCGCGAACGGTTGTCGTTGCTGATCCGCTGGACGTGTGTGCCCGAGGGCAATGACGAGATCCCGGGCGCGTGGGGGCTGTGGTTCGACCTGTGGGCGCAGGCATTCCGCCACGACGAGATCCGGGCCGACCGCGCCGAACTCGACGCGAGGTGGCGCAAGATGATTGTCGACGCGATCGAGTCGGCCGACGCATCGGAGTTCGAGGCCAAGGTCGACGCCCGGATGTTCGCGCTAGAGTTCTCCGCGTTGCTCGATGGGCTGTCGATCCAGGTGGCGCTTGACGATTCGGAGGTCGACTCCGAGGTGGCCTACGACATCGCGATGCGCTTCGCCGAACGTGAGCTGGGCCTCGCGCCCGCCAGGAAACGGATCAGGAAGAAGCGCTGAGCACGTCGGCGGGCTGGGCGGGCTCGGGCACCGGTACCGCACTGCGCTGCAGCACCCGCACCGCGTCGTGGCTGCACACGCAGTTGACCCGGGCACCCGACCGATGGGGCACCGATGCCGGGCCGGCGTGGTTGGGCACCTCGACGAGCAATGGCGTCGCCGCACCGACGTCGACATGCACCTGGGTGCAGTTGCCAAGGTAGACCACCTGCGTGACGACGCCGTTAATCACGTTGTGCCCCGGGCTGATCGGCTCATCAGGGCCCTGGAGGAAGATGCGCTCGGGCCGGATGACGATGGCCGCCGCGCCGGGCTGTGCGGCCGCGGCGGCGCCGAGTCGGGTGCCCAGCGCGGTGCACACCGCGGAGCCGCCGGACGATTCGAGCACCTCGGCGTCGAAGATATTGGCGGCACCCAGAAACCCGGCGACGAACGTGGTGGCCGGTGCCGAGTAGATCTCCTGCGGCGGCCCGACCTGCTCGACGCGACCGTCGGCGATCACGGCGATCTGGTCGCTCATCGTCAGCGCCTCCTCCTGGTCGTGCGTCACGTACACGAACGTGATGCCGACTTCGCGTTGCAGTACCCGCAATTCGAGCTGTAACTGCTTGCGCAGCTTGGCATCCAGTGCACCCAGGGGTTCGTCGAGCAACAGCACCCGGGGCCGCAGCACCAGGGCGCGCGCCAACGCGACGCGCTGCTGTTGGCCGCCGGACAGCTGGACCGGGCGTCGGTTCGCGAACTCACCCATCCGCACCAGGTCCAGCGCCTCGCCGACCCGCTTCTTGGTCTCGTCCTTGGAGGTCTTCTGATACTTCAGCCCGAAGGCGACGTTGTCCCACACCGACATGAACGGGAACAGCGCATAGGTCTGGAAGACCGTGTTGACCGGGCGCTTGTGCGGCGGGTCGTTGACGACGTCGCGGCCGTCGAGTTCGATGCGCCCGGAGTCGGGCTTCTCGAATCCGGCGATCATCCGCAGCGTGGTCGTCTTGCCGCATCCAGAGGCCCCGAGCAGCGAGTAGAACTGACCGGCCGGGATGTCGAGGTCGATTCCGGTGACCGCCGGCACGCCGTCGAAGGACTTCACCAGCCGCTCGAGCCGGATCGCGCCGCCCGTCATCGGAACCGGGCCCCGTCTGCCGTCAGCGCGCCACCGCCTCGGCGAAGCGGGCGAAGTTGGCCGCGAACCGGTCAACGTCGTCCTCGTTGTGCTGGACCGACAACAGCCATTGCTCCACCTTCCCCCATGGCGGCAGGAATACCCCGCCATTGTGCTGCATGAGCCAGTGCAAGTGGCCGAGTCGAGCGTCGATGGTCAGGAAATCCCGGAACTCGCGCACCCGGTCGCCGCGGAACGTGACACAACCTTTCGCCCCGACCGACACCACGTGCCATGGAATTCCGTGCCGCGCGATGGTGGTCTCCAGCGCCGCGCGCAGCCGGTCGGCCATCGCGTCCAGATGGTCGTACGCCTGCGGGGTGAGCACTTCGGCGAGCGTCGCGCGGGTGGCGGCCATCGCCAGCGGATTGCCGTTGAAGGTGCCGACCTGCTCGTAGCGGCCGTCGGCGATCAACGACATGACGGGTTCGGCGCCACCGATCGCCGCCACCGCGATGCCGCCGCCGAGCGCCTTGGCCAGGCACACCAGGTCGGGTACGACGCCGCTTTTGGCCGTGATGCCGCCGGGGCCGGTAGTGAACCCCGTCTTCACCTCGTCGTAGATCAACAGCGCGCCGTGGGCGTGCAGCAGGTCGCGGATCGCGGCGAGGTAGCCGTCGTCGGGGGTGATGATGCCCGCGTTCATCATCACCGGTTCGGTGATCATCGCCGCGACCGCACCGCGGTGTTCATCGAGCGCGCGCTGGACGGCGTCAACGTCGTTGAACGGCACGACGATCACGAGATCGCGGATGCCCGAGGGGATTCCGGTGTTGCCGGGCACCGGCGTGGGATGCTCGCGCGGGCCGATCTCATCGGGCTCGGGTAGCACCGACACCTGCACGGAGTCGTGGTGGCCGTGGTAGCAGCCCTCGACCTTGATGATCAGGTCGCGACCGGTCGCGGCGCGCGCCAGGTGCACCGCGTCCATGGTGGCCTCGGTCCCGGAATTGGCGAAGCGCCACAACGGCAGGTCGAACCGGCGGGCGAGTTCCTCGGCGATCCAGATGGCGTCCTCGGTGGGCTGGGCGAAGTGGGTGCCGCGGCGCACCTGATCGCTGACCGCCGCCACGATCGCCGGGTGGGCGTGCCCGGCGATGGCGGCGCCGTAGCCGCCGTGCATGTCGACGTACTCGGTGCCGTCGACGTCGTAGACCTTGGAGCCCAGCCCGTGGCTCATCCACACCGCTTGGGGTTCGGCGATCTGCCAGTTGGAGGTCGCGCCGCCGGCGAGGTGCTTACGGGCCTTGGCGATGAGTTCGGTACTGCGCGGCTGGCGGCGCAGGAACACCTCTTCTTCGTCGGCGATCAGCTGGTCGACGCTTTCGGCCCGTCGCTGGGCCACCGACGAAGACACGGGAAACCTCCGCTCCATTCGGTTGACTGAGCATTCAGTCTATGCGAGAGTCCTACCAGCGACAAGGCGCGAATCCACGGGGAGGTCCCGATGCCCACACCTCCGAGCCGACGGCAGTTCCTGACGCGCGCAGCGCTTCTCGCCGCCACCGCGCCGAGTCTGGGCGCCTTTCTGGCGGCCTGCTCGAAATCCGGGCCGCCCTCGGGTGGGCCGAGCCTGACGCTGGCCGCGCCGGACAAACCGGTCAAGTGGGACATCGCCGACGACAACAAGCCGATCGCCGACCGTCTCGCGCCGGAGAAAAACGCGACGCTGCAGCTGTACACCTACGCCGACTACATCAGCCCGGATGCGGTGAAGTCGTTCTCGGACAAGTACGGAGCACAGGTCGAGATCTCGACGTTCAACGACACCGACGAGGCGATCACCAAGATCCGCGGCGGCAACGTCGACTACGACATCTTCTACCCGAGCTACGACCAGCTGAGCCGGCTGGTGTCGGGCGGTCTGCTGCGGCCGCTCAACCACAGCTACATCCCCAACATCAAGAACGTGTGGCCCACCTTCACCAACCCGTGGTACGACCAGGAGTGGCGTTACACGGTGCCCTATACGATCTACACCACCGGTATCGGCTGGCGAAGCGATCTGGTGCCCTCCGACATCCCGGCCATGCCGAATCCGTACGACGTGCTGTGGGATCCGGTGTACAAGGGCAAGACGGCGGTCATCGACGACTGGCACACCGCGATGGCGATGGTGCTGCTGCGTGCGGGCATCACCGACGTGAACACGTCATCGGAGGCCGACCTCAAGCTCGTCGGCGAACAGCTCAAGGCGATGGTGGAGGCGACCTCGCCCAAGGTCACCATCACGATGTACAACGATCTGCCGGCCGGACAGCTCGGCGTCTGCCAGATGTGGTCCGGCGACATCATCAACGCCCAGTCGTATCTGCCCGAGGGCACATCGCCCGACATCCTGCAGTACTGGTTCCCGCCGGATGGCAAGGGCCTCGTCGACAACGACCTGATGGTGCTGTTGCGCGGCGGTAAGAACCCGGTGCTGGCGCACCTGTTCCTCAACCACCTGCTCGACCCCGAAGTCGCCATGCAGAACTTCACCGCGATCGGGTATCAGCCGCCGCAGAACTCCATTACCGCGGATTCGCTTGTGGCCGAGGAGTTCATCCCGGAGAACCTGCGCACCGCGATCGTCAAACCGGAGTACTTCGAATCCGGCTACCGGCTGCTGGAGCTCGACGCGACCAACGACGCCGCCTGGCACAACGTGTGGCAGGCCTTCAACGCCGGGGGGTCGTAACCAGGGTGGCGGTCTCGGTTGTTGCCGCACCGCCCGGGGCGGCCCATCCGCGCCGCGACCGCGGTCGCGGTATATGGCCGCTCCTCGCCGCGCCCGGGATCGCGTGGCTGGCACTGTTCTTCATCTTTCCGACGTATGTCGTGCTGTGCATCGTCTTCGGTCAGGTGGACCCGCTGTTCCGCACTCCGGTGCCGGTGTGGAATCCGCTGGAGTGGGATCCGACGCAGTTCAGCTATGTGCTGACCCACATCGTCGGTCCGGACGGCGTGTTCGGGCCCGCGCTGCTGCGGACCGCGGTGTACGTGTTCATTGCCAGCTGTCTGTGCCTGTTGATCGCGTTTCCGGTCAGCTTTTACGTCGCTCGGCTGTCCGGGCGGCGCAAGGGCCTGTTGCTGGCGCTGCTGATCGCACCGTTCTGGATCAGCTACATGATGCGGATGTTCGCGTGGGTCAACCTCCTTCAGGACGACGGGCTGTTCAACAAGCTGCTCAGCCTGGGCGGGTTGTTCACCATCGACGTGAACTGGCTCGTCGGCCAGCCGATGGTGGTGATCCTCGGTCTGGTCTACGGCTACGTGCCGTACATGATCCTGCCCCTCTATGCCGGGCTGGACCGGCTGCCGCAGCCGGTGCTGGAGGCGTCGCGAGACCTCGGTGCTGATCGGCTGTCCTCCTTCTGGCGGGTGACGCTGCCGCTGTGCCGGCCCACCATCGTCGCCGCGGTGCTGCTGACGTGCCTGCCGATGCTCGGTGACTACTTCACCAGCGACATGCTCTCGGCGTCGCCGAAGACGGCGATGGTCGGCAACCTGATCAACGACGGGGTGCAGTCGCCGGGATTGACCGGTCAGGCCGGCGCATTCGTGATGATCGTGTTCCTGGTCGCGCTGCTGCCGATGCTCTACTACATCCGCGTGACGGCGCGCGGCAGCGAGGTGTCGTCATGAGATCGCCGATCGCGTGGTGGCATGACCCGTGGCGTCCACCGCGGATCCTGCTGGCCGTCACTGTCGGATATCTGTTGTGGTCGCTGCTGCCGGTGGCGATCGCGGTGTTGTACTCGTTCAATGCCGGACGGTCGCGAACGTCGTGGCAGGGCTTCTCTTTTCGGTGGTACTGGGGTGACCGGACCCTGTCGGTGTGGCACAACGACGCGCTGCACACCGCGCTGCTGCAGACCATCAAGCTCGGCGTGCTGGCCACCGCGCTCACCGTGCCGCTGGGGGTGTTGTTCGCCATCGGCATCGACCGCTGGCGTGGCCGGCTACCCGCAACTGCGAACTTCTTGATGCTGTTGTCCTTCGTGCTGCCCGAGGTGTTGCTGGCGGTGGCGCTGCTGTTCGTGATCACGACCGTCGCGTTGCCGATCGAACTGGGCACCACGGCGCAGGTGATCGGGCTGATCACCTTCCAGGTGTCCTATCCGGCGGTGCTGGTGCGGGCCCGCCTCGCCACCATCGGGCCGCAGTACGAAGAGGCCGCGATGGACCTCGGCGCGTCGCCGTTGGGCGCACTGCGCCGGGTGACCCTGCCGATGCTGATGCCGGCCATCTTCGCCAGCACCGTGCTGGTGTTCGCGGACGTCATCGACGACTTCGTGCTGGTGCGATACCTGTCCGGCAGCGCCGCCACCGAACCGGTGTCGGTGAAGATCTACAACACCGCGCGCGGCGCGCCGACCCCGGCGCTCAACGCGCTGGCCACGCTGCTGCTGCTGGCCGCGCTGACCGCCATCGTCATCGGCTATCTGATCTACCGATACATGAGCCGCTCCGACACCACCACCACGGACCGCGGCATCGGCGCGTTCGCCGGGGAGGTGTGACGATGTTGATCCACAACGTGATTGGCGGTCAGCTGGTATCCGCGGCCAGCGGCGCGAGTCGCGAGCTGATCGATCCGGCCACCGGTGCCGTGCACGCGGTCGCCGCGGAATCGGGTCCGGCCGACGTCGATGCCGCCGTGTCCGCGGCAACCGACGCCCTGCACGCCTGGCGCCGCACCACTCCGGCCGAGCGATCGGCACTGCTGTTGCGGGCCGCTGACCTGCTCGAGGCGCACGCCGACGAACTGATCGCGTTGGAGGTCGCCGACACCGGCAAGCCGATCGACGCGATGCGCGACGACGAGTTCCCGCCGAGCATCGACGTGGTCCGCTTCTTCGCAGGCGCGTGCCGACTGCCGGAGGGTCGCAGTACGGGCGAGTACCTGGACGGCATCACCTCGGGGATCCGCCGTGAGCCTGTCGGGGTGTGCGGGCAGATCACGCCGTGGAACTACCCGTTCATGATGGCGGTGTGGAAGTGGGCGCCCGCGTTGGCTGCCGGGAACACGGTGGTGCTCAAGCCCTCCGAGCTGACGCCGTCGTCCACTGTGCGCATGGCGGACGTGCTGACCGACGTGTTCCCGCCAGGCGTGCTCAACGTGGTGTGCGGTGGCCCCGAGGTGGGGGCGGCGCTGGCCGCGCACCCTGGGATCGCGATGGTGTCGCTGACCGGGTCGCCGCGGGCCGGCCGGGCGGTCGCGCACGCCGCCGCGGACAGGTTCGCGCGCGTGCACCTGGAACTCGGCGGCAATGCGCCGGTGGTGATCTGTGCGGACGCCGATCTGGCGACGACCGTCGAGCAGGTCTCGTTCGCGGCGTTCTACAACGCCGGGCAGGACTGCACTGCGGCCAGTCGGGTGATCGCCCACGAGGCGGTGTACGACGAGGTGGTGCAACGACTCTCGGAGGCCGCCGGTTCGACCTCGATCGGTCCGCTGATCTCGGCCGCGCAGCGGGAGCGGGTGCTGGCGATGCTGGCATCGGCGCCCGGTCACGCGAAGATCACCGCGGGCGGTCACGCGCCGCGTCGGGACGGGTTCTTCCTGGAACCGACCGTGGTCGCCGGGCTGCGTCAGGACGACGAACTGGTGCAGTCGGAGATCTTCGGCCCGGTGATCACCGTGCAGTCGTTCCGCGACGATGACGAGGCCGTTGCACTGGCCAACGGCGTGGAGCAGGGATTGACGGCCAGCGTGTGGACGCAGTCGCACTCGCGCGCAATGCGATTCCTGCGCGACCTCGAATTCGGTGCGGTGTCGGTCAATACCCACGCGCCGATGGGATCGGAGCTGCCGCACGGTGGCTTCCGGTCCTCGGGGTACGGCAAGGACCTCGGGCTCTACGGCCTGGAGGACTACACCCGGATAAAGCACATCGCGCACGCCCTGTAGACCGGGCACGCTCCACGAAGTAGGCTGACTGTATGTTCAAACAGGGTTCTCCGGCGCCGGTCCCGGCCGCCGACCTGGCCGCTGCCCTGGCTCCGTTCGGGCAGTCCCGAATGCTGCCGCGCGAGGCCTATGTCGATCCGGCGGTGTTCGAATGGGAGCAACACAACATCTTCGCCGGGTGGATGTGTGTCGGTCACGCCAGCGATCTCGCTGGAACCGGCGCACAGAAGGCGGTGGGCAGCGGTCCTACGGCCACGCTGCTGGTCCGCGGCGACGACGATGTCATCCGCGCGTTCGCCAACACGTGCAGGCACCGAGGTCATGAATTGCTCGCCTGCAATGCGACGGCCAAGGGACGCAGCATCGTGTGCCCCTACCATTCGTGGTCATACCGCCTCGACGGACGGCTGCGCAACGCGCCTGGTTTTGGTGATGTCGAGGGATTCGACCCGTCGGAGTTCGGGCTGACCGAGTTACGGCTACAGAACTGGCATGGCTGGTTGTTCGTCGACCGTAGTGGCCGTGACGGCGAATTCGCCAACCACGTCGCGGGTTTGGAGGAGATCGTCGGCCCCTACCGACCCGAGGAGCTGACGATCGTTGCGCGGCACTCCTATGAGTTGGCGAGCAACTGGAAGGTGATAGCGGAGAACTATCAGGAGTGCTATCACTGTTCGACCATCCACCCGGAGCTGTGCCGCGTCAGCCCGCCGACAAGCGGTGAGAATCTCGAGCTGGCCGGCTCGTGGATGGGTGGCTGGATGTCGATCGCCGAAGGCGCCGAGACGATGTCGCTGGACGGCAAGAGTGGCGGTGTGGCCATCAAGGGCCTCTCGGAACGGGAGCTGCGCACGGTCATGTACCTGGTCGGGTTCCCCAATCTGTTGGTGAGCCTGCATCCCGATTACGTGATGACCCATCTGATGACGCCGTTGGCCGCCGACCGCACCCATGTCGAATGCGCTTGGGCGTTCCCGAAGGATGTCGCGGAGAAACCGGATTTCGATCCGTCGTACGCCGTGGACTTCTGGGATCTCACGAACCGACAGGACTGGGCGGCGTGCGAATCGGTCCAGCGCGGGCTGGCGTCGCCGCATGCCCGTCCGGGTCCACTGGCGCCCGACGAGGACGGCGTCTATCAGTTCGTGACGCGGGTGGCTAGGGCGTATTCCGGTGCCGCTGGCCGTGGGGCGGGACCCCGTTGACCCCGTCGATCGACTGTGCGTAGGTGCCGACGGCGAACGCGGCCGCGGCGCCCATCACGGTGAGCGCCTTCGGGTCGACGTTCTCGATGTCGTCGCGCGGTGTGCGCCAGTCCGGGTCGAACGCCACGCCGGAGCGGCCACCCCACAGCCGCGCCTGCGTCTCGGTCTTGCGTTGGGACGCACCGGTGGTCAAGCCCCCGATCGGCACCCCGGCGATCAGGAACGAGTAGTAGTCACTGTTCTTGGCCAGCGGGATGTCGGCGGGCCGCACGCCGGCGGTGTTCAGGTAGCCGGCCAGGGTGCGCTCGATGCCCGCCGAGCCGTCCGGCACAGTGTCCAAAGGGATCTCGGGATTCGGCTGTGCGGACTGGTCGCCGTCGTAGGTGAAGTAGCCGGCGTTGGGTGAGCCGATCATGTCGAGGTCCAGGTACAGGGCGATGTTGTCGAGTTCCTCGCGGGGCAGGCCGCGCAGGTATTTCGCGGAGCCCTGCAGCCCGTATTCCGCGGAGCCCCACAGCGCCACCCGAACGGCGTTGGTGATCTGCGGTTCGGGTCCGAGCGCAGCCGCCGCCTCCAATACCGCGGCGACGCCGGAGCCGTCGTCGTTCAGGCCGGGACTCTTGGCGGAGCTGTCCAGATGGGCGCCGAGCATGACGACGTTGTCCGTGCTACCGGTCTTGGTCTGCGCCAGAATGTTCTTGACCTTCTTCATGACGGGCCGGCTGTCGAGGACCAGTTGCACCGGCGCGTTGGTGCGGCGCAGTGCCGCGTCGGCGTCGGCGCCGATGATCCCGACCGGAACGGTGAGCCGCTCGTAGTAGCCCGGCGGGAACAGGCCGCCGCGGTCGCTCGCGCCAGTGCTGACGATGAGCAGTCCTGCGGCGCCCAGCGCGGTGGCGGTGTGCTCCTTGTCGACCACCGAGCAGCCAGCGTCGTCGACGACTGCGATGGCGCCCTTTATGGTCACCGAGCCGTAGTCGGTGGCGGCGCAGCCCGCGCGCCGCGGTGGGCGGACGGTGCGGGCGGTCAGACCGCCGGGCGGGGTGGTGAAAAGCAGTGAGGCCTGGTCGACGGCGAACCGGCGGCCCACGACGGTGAGCGACGGATCGCCGCCCTCATTGCCCACGAGTACGTCGAACTCGGGAGTCTCTACGGCAAATCCCTTGTCCCGCAGGAATTCTACGGCGTACTGCTCGCTGGCGTCGTATCCCGGGGTGCCGATCGCTCGGGTGCTGTTGTTGGCGTCGGCGATCTCCTGAAGTTTGCGCAGGTGGGTGAACAGGCCGTCGGTGCTGATGCGGCCCGCCAGGTCGGTGGCGGACAGTGGATCATTCTTGTCGGGTTCAGACGTGGCGCACGCCGTCAACATCAGGAGGCATCCGACGGTCGCAGCCCAGCGCCTCATGAGGCCAACTCATGACGCGTGCGGTCGTCACGGATCGGAATGCCGTTGCGGCCGCTCTGATCCTGAGAGTAGATGCCCACGGCGTAGGCGAGCGTGCGGGCATTGATCTCCAGCGCGGTGCGGCTGATGTTCTCGATGTCGTCGGAGGCCTGGTGGTAATTGGGGTCGAACGGCTCGTCGGCGTGTCCGCCCCAGAGTTCGGCCTGCTCGCGCGTCATCTTCTCCTCGGCGCCGGTGAAAAGGCCACCGGCGGGGATACCGGCTTGGGTGAAAGTGCTGTAGTCGGAGCGGCCTTCGAAGTTGATGTCCGCGGGCGGTTTTCCGGCCTTCTTGAGGGCGGCGACCAGGGTGCGCTCGATGCCCGCGGAGCCCTCTGGGACCCGCGGCACGGGCATCCTGGGATCGGGCGGCCCGGACTGATCGCCGTCGATGGTGAAGTAGCCTGGGTTCGGCGAGGCGATCATGTCGACGTTGATGTACAACGAGATGTCCTTTAGCGCTTCGATATCCAGCGACTTCACGTAGTTCTCAGAGCCGAGCAGTCCGGTCTCCTCGGCTCCCCAGAAGCCGAACCTGACGGCGTAGTTCAGTTGGGGTGTGCTGCCCAGCTGCAGCGCCGTTTCCAGTACTGCGGCGGCGCCGGAACCGTTGTCGTCGATTCCGGGCCCCTCGGGGACGCTGTCCAGGTGGGCGCCGATCATCACGACGTCGGCGGTCGAGCCGGTCTTGGTCTGGGCGATCACGTTGCGTGTCTTCTCGACGCGGACGCCGGCGTGCAGTTTGATGCTCGTCTCACCGGGTGCGGCGCGCAGCCGCTCACCGGTTTCCTTGGTGACGCTGATGACGGGGATCTTCACGTCGGTCGTCTCGCCGAGCGTGCCATCCATCTCATCGCCGTCGACGTTGTTGGCGACGATCAAGGCTACCGCCCCGCGGTCGGCGGCCACCGCCTGCTTCTGGCCGAACGGGCAGCTGCCG
>ENA-UOVV01000216-UOVV01000216.1-compost-metagenome-genome-assembly--contig:-NODE-216-length-84578-cov-79.452161_pt1 | contig 84578 bp, 70 predicted proteins | sample MGYA00238155_ERZ761577 | MGnify/ENA primary metagenome ERZ761577 (study PRJEB28898, sample SAMN06268775) | compost metagenome | isolation source: Emeryville, CA | place: USA:Emeryville, CA | collected... | reverse complement strand
GCCCTGCGCTCGCTGCCGCGCAGGCAATCCGGAAGCGGGGCCGAATCCTCGTCGTCTGCTCCTCGCTCGCTGCGCGCGAGGAGCCTTGGCCGTGCGTGGGTTTTGCCTGATCGCATTGTCATCGATCAAGCGTTGTGTCGAATCCGTCGACGAAGATCACGTCGCTCGTCGGCGGCTGCAGGCGGATCACGAAGGACTGCATGCCGCTCGGGCCGAATGCCCAGCCAACCAGCGTGTTGCCGTCGGCGGATATGCCGGTGAGGCCGCCGCTCATGTCCCAGCCGTCCGGGATCTCCACTTCATGTTCTGCGAGGAAGTCGCTGAGGGTCACGGTGCCGATGCCTTCGCGCCAGACCATCGGCGAGCGCGGCGGATCGTCGAAGAAGCCCGTGCTGCCGACGACGGTCCTGCCGTCGCCGCTGACACCGAATGCGTACGACATCCCGGGAACCAGCACGACGCCGTTTTCGGCGTCCCACCGCCACGCGCCGTTCTCCTCCAGCGGGCGGAAGTAGTTCGAGCCGACCACGTACGTGCCCTCGGCGGTGACGGCTGCGGCTTCGCCGACGAAGTTGCCAAGTTCGTCCTGCACATCGATCGGCATGCCGTCGATCCAGATCACGGCGCTGCGGAAGCCATCGTCCTGGTCGTTCCATCCGGCGATCACGTGGCCGTCCGCGCTGATTGCATTGGCACGCGAGTAATTCGCGGGGCGGTTGGTTGCCAGTGCGCTCATGCCATCGGCCGCGTTCCATGTGAACGCGATGGCGTCGCCGGCGAAGCCGTCTTCGAAGGACAGGCCGACCACGGTGTCGTCGTCGGATACGCCGTATCCGGTCGCATTGGTGTGCAGCGTGTCGGTCAACAGGGCCGGCGGGGCGGCCAGTGGCGCATAAGCGCCGAGATCTCGGCCGCCGTCGATGGCGCCGCCGTTCTCCGCGACGGATCCGGCGATCGTGCCGAGGTTGTTGATGCCTTGGGCGGAGTTCAGTTCCGGCAGCAGTTGTTCTTCTCCCGCGCTCGCGATCCAGCGGAACGCGGCGGTGTAGGCGATGGAGCCTACCGCGTACTCGCCGTTGGACGAGATGCCGGTCAGCTGGACGCTGGGTGTTTCGATCGCGATGAACTCGCCGGCGGCATGCGCGTCGCGGCCGGCGACGAGAGCGAGGGTGGCGAGGGCGGCGGAAAGGGATAGCTGGCGCATGTGGCACTCCGTCTGCTGGCGGTCCGGAATCCGCCACGGGGTGTGGCGGCACTCGGACGGCGATCATGAGTGCCGGGTGTGCTTTTCGCGTTCGCGCTGCCCGCTCGGCGCATTCGCGATTCGTTCGCGCAGGATCAATGCCCTGATCGGATCGAGGATTGCGCGCCGGTCATGGATGCGGTGCATCCGGGCCAGGCAGCAACAGGAGCGGGTCGACACGCACGTCGAACCAGTTCATGCCCCAGTGCAGGTGCGGGCCGGTGGCGCGGCCGGTCTTGCCGACGGCGCCGATGACCTGGCCTTGCTCGACGCGGTCGCCGGGTTTCACGTCGATGCGTGACAGGTGCAGGAAGTTGGAGCTGACGCCGCGTCCGTGATCCAGCAGCAGCGTGCCGCCGGTGAGATAAAGGCCGTCGTCGGCGAACGTCACGACGCCCGCGGCCGGGGCCTTCACCGGCGTGCCTTGCGGGGCGGCGATGTCCATGCCCGAATGTGGCGAGCCGGGCTTGTCCTTGCCATCGACGACGTAGACGCGCTGGTTGCCGAAGCGGCCGCTGATCCGGCCCTCGACGGGCCACTGGAACGGTTCCAGGTAGTCGTCGCGCGCGTCGTCGCGCTGACGGGCGGCGACGACGCGCGCCTGCTCGCGTCGGATGCGTTCGGCGATGTCGGGGGGCGGCTCCACCGTTTTCGGCGGGACCCCGACGATGCGCTCGACGGGCCAGTCGCGCGCTGTCACTTCGATGCGAATGCGGACGTTCCGGCCGTTGCCGTCGCGCACTTCGACGCTTGCCTCGCCGGCATCGCGTCCGACGCCGAACACGACATGGCCGTCCGGGCCGGCATGCAATTCGCGTGTGCCGACAAGCGCGCTTTCACCGGGATCGAGTCTGCCGATCACGAGACTGCCCTGCGGGACGCTGGACGGGAACCAGGCAGCCGACACGACGCCCGCGGTCGATGCAAGTCCGGCGAGCAGGGCGAGCGCCAGCGGCAGCATGCGTCGCATGCCAGGCGTGATCATCGGTCGAACGCCAGCCGGGCGCCGCGCACGGAGTCGTCCACGCGGCCCTCATGGTACGCAAGCCGACCATTGACGAAGGTGGCCGCGATGCGGGAACGGAACGTCGTGCGCTCGAACGGCGTCCAGCCGCACTTCGACAGCACGTCATCTGCCTGCACCGTGTGCGGTGTTTGCGGATCAACCAGCACGAGATCGGCGTGCCAGCCTTCGCGGAGGAATCCGCGTTCGCGCACCTCGAAGCGTTGCGCGGGTGCGTGCGCGACGGCCTCGACCACGCGTTCCAGCGTGAGCGTACCGTCGAACACGCGCTCGATCGCGCATTGCAGCGCGAACTGCACCAGCGGCAGGCCGGATGGCGCGCGCGGGTACCTGGCGGACTTCTCCGTGACCAGATGCGGCGCATGGTCGGTCGCGAGCACGTCGATGCGCCCCTCGGCCAGCGCGCGCGTGATCGCGGCGCGGTCGTTGGCCGTCTTGATGGCCGGGTTGCACTTGATCAGATGCCCGAGCTGCGCGTAGTCGGCGTCGCAGAAATGCAGGAAGTGCACGCAGGTTTCGGCGGTGATGCGCTTTCCCGCGACCGGACCCGGCTCGAACAGATCGCACTCGTCGGCGGTCGAGATGTGCAGGACGTGCAGCCGCGCGTCGTGACGCTTCGCCAGTTCCAGCGCGAGGCGGGTCGACCGGATGCATGCCTCGCGCGAGCGGATCAGCGGGTGCTGCTCCGCCGGAATGTCATCGCCCCAGCGTTCTCGCGCGGCGGCTTCGTTGGCGAGGATGGTCGGCGTGTCTTCGCAGTGCGTGATGATCGGCACGCGGGCCTCGCGGAAGATGCCGTCGAGGGTCTGCGGGTCATCCACCAGCATGTTGCCGGTCGATGCGCCCATGAACACCTTGATGCCGGGCGATGCCTTCGGGTCGAGCGTGCGGATCGCTTCGAGATTGTCGTTGGTTGCGCCGAGGTAGAACGCGAAGTTCGCCCGCGAGACCTCGGCGGCACGCGCGTACTTGGCATCCAGCGCGACATGATCCGTGGCAGGCGGCTTGGTGTTCGGCATCTCCATGAAGCTGGTGATGCCGCCGGCGACGCAGGCGCGCGACTCGGATTCGATGTCGGCCTTCCACGTCAGGCCCGGCTCGCGGAAGTGGACCTGATCGTCGATCATGCCGGGCAGCAGCCAGCGACCTGCGGCGTCGTACACGCGCTCGTCGGCGCGAGCGGAAAGGCCGGTGCCGATCTCGTCGATGCGGCCGCCGCGGATGCGCAGGTCACCCGCGAAGCGACGGCCCTCGTTGACGAGCTCGGCGTTGACGATCAGCCAGTCAGGGTTGGGCATCTTCGTGCTCGGCATGGCGGCAGCGGACGGGTCGCAGGCGGAACTGCAACGGTACCGGATCGAGTCCGCCGTCGCACAGCGGCTGGCAGCGCAGCAGGCGCCAGAACGCGAGCCAGCTGCCGCGCAGCGCGCCGAAGCGCGCGATCGCGGTGATCGCGTACTCCGAACAACTGGGATGGAAGCGGCAACGCGACCCCAGAAGCGGGCTCACCATGCGCTTGTAACCGCGGATCAGCAGGATCAGCAGCCGGCTCATCTCGATCGCACCCCAAGATTGCGCAAAATGCCTGCAAGCACGCGGTTTTGCGCGGTTGCCGGGGTATGGGACTTACGCTATAACACGCGACCGCCAAATCACAAGGTAGGCATCCAATGGCGAAGAAGAACGCTTCAGCGGGAACTCGCGCAACGTCCGGGAAGGCGTCCACGCGCGGTTCGTCGGGAGCCACACGCAAGCCGGCGGCGAAGCCGGCAGCGAAGGCCAAGCCGAAGCCGACATCCGCCAAGGCCGTCGCGAAGGCGGCGAAGAAGCCGGCCTCCAAGGCATCCGCGGCAAGGAAGCCAGCGCCCAAGCCGGTTGCGAAGACCGTTGCAGCGAAGAAGGCTGTCGCGCCGGCCAAGGGCGCGGCGCCCAAGAAGATGATCGTCAAGCAGGTCGCCGCGAAGAAGGCGGCGACCAGGCCGTCTGCGCCGAAGACGGCGACTCCTCCCGAATCCCCCGTGCGCCCGACGGCGCCCGCAAGCAAGTCAGAGAACACCGGTAAGAAATCAGTGAATCAATCGCAAGGAAACGTCGCAAAACTCGACAAGCCGCTGAACCAGACGGCGACCGAGGCCACTCTGACGCAGTCCGATGGCCGCTACATGCTGCCGGCCAACGTCACGATCGAGCTGCCGAAGAACTATCGGCCGAGCGCGAAGGAGGAGTACATGGGGCCGCGGCAGCTCCAGTACTTCCGCAACAAGCTCCAGCAATGGCGCGCCGATCTGGTCGAGGAGAGCCGGCAGACCATCGAAAGCCTGCGCGACGAGGTGCGTGATGTCGGCGACGAGGCCGAGCGCGCCACGCGCGAGACCGAGAACTCGCTGGAACTGCGCACGCGCGACCGCTACCGCAAGCTGATCGGCAAGATCGACAAGGCGCTCAAGCGCATCGAGGAAGGCCACTACGGCTACTGCGAGGAGACCGACGAGGAGATCGGCATCGAGCGACTCGAGGCGCGGCCGATCGCGACGTTGAGCCTCGACGCGCAGGAGCGTTGGGAGCATCGCCAGAAGCAGATGGGCGACTGATCCCGTCCGGGCCCGGTCCGCCGCAGGGCGGTCCGTGCCTGCCGGATTTCTCCCGTGCAGCCGAAACGCTACTTCGGAACCGACGGCATCCGCGGCCGCGTGGGCCAGTGGCCGATCACGGCCGAGTTCATGCTGCGCCTCGGGCGTGCGCTCGGCAGCGTGCTCGCGTCGCGTGTGACGGGTGCGGTGCACGTGGTGATCGGCAAGGACACGCGCATCTCCGGCTACATGTTCGAGTCCGCGCTCGAGGCCGGTCTCGTCGCGGCCGGGGCGAACGTCAGCCTGCTCGGGCCGGTGCCGACGCCGGCGGTCGCGTATTTCACGCGTTCGCTGCGTGCCAGCGCGGGCATCGTCATCAGTGCGTCGCACAATCCGCACCACGACAACGGCGTCAAGTTCTTCTCGGCCGACGGCGAGAAGCTCGATGACGCGCTGGAAGTGGCGATCGAGGCGGAACTGGACGCGCCGTTCGAGACGGTCGCCTCGGAGTCGCTGGGCAAGGTCTCGCGCGTGCGCGATGCGGTCGTGCGCTACGTGGAGTTCTGCAAGTCGACGGTGCCGGCGACGCTGAACCTGCGCGGCCTGCACGTCGTGCTCGATTGCGCGCACGGCGCCACGTATCAGATCGCGCCGGCCGTGTTCGGCGAACTCGGCGCGCGCGTCGAGACGATCGGTGCGCAGCCCGACGGCCTGAACATCAACCGGGACGTCGGCGCGACGCATGTGGAATCACTGTCGCGTGCGGTGGTCGCCGCCGGTGCCGACCTCGGCATCGCGTTCGACGGCGATGGCGACCGCGTGCAGATGGTGGATCGGGAAGGGCGTCTCGTCGACGGCGATCAGCTGTTGTACGTGCTGGCGACGGACTGGCATGCGAGCGGGCGGCTCAAGGGGCCGCTGGTCGGCACGCTGATGAGCAACTTCGGACTCGAGCGCGCGATGGGCGGGATCGGCGTGCCGTTCCTGCGCGCGAACGTCGGCGATCGCTACGTGCTGCAGCAACTCAAGCGCCACGGTGGCGTGCTTGGTGGCGAAACCTCGGGCCACATCCTGACGCTGGACCGCACCACGAGCGGCGACGCGATCATTGCCGGGCTGCAGGTGCTCGACGTCCTGTCGCGGCGCGGACAACGGCTCGACGAAGCCGTCGCCGGTATGGACAAGGTCGCGCAGACGACCGTCAACGTGCGCGTCGAGGGCAATGCGAAGGGCCGCGTGGAGGATGCGTCGGTGCAGCGCGAGCTCGAGCGCGTGCAGGCGCAGCTTGCCGGCAGGGGCCGCGTGGTGTTGCGCGCGTCGGGAACCGAGCCGCTGGTGCGCGTGACGGTCGAGGCGGACGATCCGGGGCTGGTCGATCGGCTCAGTGCATCGCTTGCGGAAGCGGTGCGCAACGCGGCCGGGTGAATCAGCCGGCGTCCTGCGGCACGTAGCCGGCGGGTTTTTCCGAGCCGCCGCCGAAGAAGTACTTCTCCATTTCCGCCGCGATGAACCCGCGCGTGGACGCATCCAGCGGATTGAGGCGGTTCTCGTTGATCAGCATCGTCTGGTGCGCCAGCCAGCCGCTCCAGGCTTCCTTCGACACGTTCTCGTAGATGCGCTTGCCGAGTTCGCCCGGCCACGGCGCGAACGCGAGTCCTTCGGCTTCGCGCTGCAGCTTCACGCAATGCACGGTGCGGGTCACGGATCATCCTCCAATCGGTCGAGCAGCCGGCGCACCGGCGCCGGCAGGCCGAGTGCCCGCCATGCGTCCGGGGCGCACCAGCGCGAGTCCGGGTCGTCCCCGACGCCGCTGGCGGCACGCCGGACATCGAAGCGTACCGGCGTCACGCGCAGTTGGAAATGACTGAACACGTGCACGAACGCTGGCAGCTCGCGGCGGGCTTCGATGCGCGCGGCATGCCGCATCGCGACGGACTCGACGGTGTTCGCGTCGGCCTCCGGCAGGCTCCAGAGTCGCGCCCAGACGCCGGTCGGGGCGCGTCGACGCAGCAGCACATGGCCTTTCGTGTCGCGCAGCACGAGCATCGTCGTGTCACGCTGCGGCAGCGCTTTCGAGGGCTTCGGCGTCGGCAGTTCCGCCACGCGGCCTTGTTCGCGCGCGACGCAGCCATCGGCTACCGGGCATTCGCCGCATCGCGGCGAGGTTCTCGTGCACAGCGTCGCACCGAGATCCATGATCGCCTGCGTGTAGTCGGCGGCGCGGCGCGTCGGCGTGTGCTGCAAGGCGTGGTCCCACAGCACGCGTTGCACGCGCGGCGTGCCCGGCCACCCCGCCACGCCGTGCCGGCGCGCCAGCACGCGGCGCACGTTGCCGTCGAGGATCGCATGCGGCTCGTCGTGCGCCTGCGCGAGGATCGCGGCCGCGGTCGATCGGCCGATGCCGGGCAGGGCGGCGAGCGATTCGATGTCGCGCGGCAGCGTGCCGCCGTGCCGCTCCATGCACGTTCGCGCGGCCGCGAGCAGATTGCGCGCGCGGCTGTAGTAGCCGAGTCCCGCCCACAGGGCGAGCACGCGGTCCTCGTCCGCGGCGGCGAGCGAGGGCAGGTCCGGCAGCGCCGCGACGAAGCGCTCGAAGTACGGGATCACCGTCGCGACGCGCGTCTGCTGCAGCATGATTTCGCTGAGCCAGACGCGATACGGTGTTCGCGCTCGCTGCCATGGCAGATCGTGCCGGCCGTGCACGTCGTACCAGTTCAGCAATGCCGATGCGAATGCATCCATGTCGCTCACTGCGGACCGTCGCCGAGTTCGATGCGCAGGCCTTCGACGCGCGTTTCGCCGTACTCGACGCGATCGGCTTCGATCCGGCCGATTGCCGGCGGCAGCGGCAGGGCGGAATCGTGCGCGAGGCGCTGCAGCCACGCGGCGAGATCGCCGCGGTTCGCCAAGTCGATGTCGATGCCGTCGGCCAGCGTGCGTTCTCCGTCGATGACGCGCGCGTCCTGGACATGAAGCGTGGCGCGCACGTCCGGCGCATCGGCATCGGATGCCGGACGGGACGCGAGCCAATCGCGCAGCGCGGCGACGTCGATCACGGGGCGGACGATCCCGATCCGCTCGATCTCGATGCGGTCGCGCCAGAGCGTCGCCCACGGCATCGATGCCTCGAAGGATTCGGCGCGCAGGATCGTGGCACCGCCATCGCGAACCACGAGGTTGCGCAGGCGCGCGCGCGGATCGGGTGCAAGCCCGATTTCGGAGGCCGGATCGAACGTCAGCTCCAGGCCGAACCGGGCACGCACCTGACTCGCCAGAAGGTCAGCGAGCGCCTGCGGGCGTGTCCAGCGGTACAGCGCAATGCCCGCCGCGACGACGAGCACGGACAGTGCGAGCAGCACGTACGGCCAGCGCCGCCGCCGTGCGGCGCGGCGCGGCGCTTCAGCCATGGGTGCCGAGCGAGGCGGGAAGCAACCCGTCCACGAAGGCTTGTGCGTCGAACACCGCGAGGTCCGCAGCACCTTCGCCGAGTCCGACGAAGCGGATCGGCAGGCCGAACTCGCGCGCCAGCGCGAACACGACGCCGCCCTTCGCGGTTCCGTCGAGCTTCGTCACGACCAGTCCGCTCACGCCGATGGCATCGCGGAACTGGCGGACCTGGCTGATCGCGTTCTGTCCGGTGGTGCCATCCAGCACCAGCAGCACTTCGTGCGGTGCGTCGGCGTCGAGCTTGCCCAGCACGCGGCGGATCTTGGCGAGCTCGTCCATCAGGCCGGACTGCGTGTGCAGGCGCCCGGCGGTGTCGGCGATCAGCACGTCCGCGCCGCGCGCGCGCGCGGTCTGCAGCGCGTCGAAGATCACGCTGGCCGAGTCCGCGCCCGAGCCCTGCGCGATCACCGGCACCTCGTTGCGAGCGCCCCACGTCTGCAACTGTTCGACCGCTGCCGCGCGGAAGGTATCGCCTGCCGCAAGCAGGACGGAGCGGCCCTCGTCGCGAAAACGGCGTGCCAACTTGCCGATGGTGGTGGTCTTGCCGACGCCGTTCACGCCGACGACGAGGATCACGAACGGCTTGCGTCCGTCGATGGCCAGCGGTTGCGCCACCGGCGCCAGTCGCGCGACCAGCTCGGCACGGAGCGCGGCGAGCAGTGCGTGCGCGTCGGCGAATTCGCGCTTCGCGGTGCGGCGGCGCAGGTCGGCGACGAGTTCGTCGGCGGACGCGACGCCGACATCGGCGGTGATCAGGCAGGTTTCCAGTTCGTCGAGAAACGTGTCGTCGAGCACCGGATTGCGCGAGAACAGCGCGCCCAGGCCGCGCGCGAATCCGCTGCCGGCAAGGCGTTCGCGCCAGGAGCGCTTCGGCGCCGGCGCGGACGGCGCCTCCGGCGCGTCGACGATGGTGTCGCCGGAGGGTTCCTGCGCGATGTCCGTCGCGGCCTCGGTGGCCGCTTCTTCGAGCGGCGCCGGCGTCGCGGGTGCAGCCTCGTCCGCAGCCGGCGGAGCGGCATCCTTTTTCTTCTTCCAGAACTTCAGCATTGCGGGAGGTTTGCGGGAGCGTGCAGACTTCGCATGCTATCACCCGAGGGCTGAATGCGATGGCGTCACGACGCGGTTCCGCCGCCTCCGCGGGCGGCATGGTGCGGATCGTGGCGGGGCGGCTGCGCGGCTCGAAAATCGCGGTCCCGGACGCACCGGGCCTGCGGCCGACTCCCGACCGCGTGCGCGAGACCTTGTTCAACTGGCTCGCGCCGTTCGTCGACGGCGCGCGCTGCCTGGACCTGTTCGCCGGCACCGGCGCGCTCGGCATCGAGGCGCTGTCGCGCGGCGCGGCTGAATGCGTGTTCGTCGAACGCGACCGCGGACTGTGCGCGCGGATCGCGGCCAACCTCGAACGATTCCACGCCGAGGGCGCGCAGGTGGTCTGCAGCGGCGCGGCCGACTATCTCGCGGACTGCGGGCGGACCTTCGACCTGGTTTTCCTCGACCCTCCGTTCGACGCCGGGCTGTGGAACGAGATGGCGGCGCGGCTGGAGGCGGGCGGGCGGCTGGCCGACCATGCGCTCGTCCACGTCGAAACGCCGTCCGGCACGCGGCTCGATCTGCCGGAAACGTGGCAACTGCACCGCAACGGGCGCGCGGGCGCCGTCGAGTTCGCGCTGTATCGTCGCGTCCCGGCCGATCCGCTAAGCTAGCGGCCCTTCCGGGCGGACTCCATCGCATGCCGAAAACGCAAAATCGCGCCCGCATCGCGGTTTATCCGGGCACGTTCGATCCGATCACCAACGGCCACGTGGATCTCGCCACGCGCGCCGCGCCGCTGTTCGAGCGTCTGGTGGTCGCGATCGCCGACTCCAGCAGCAAGGGGCCGGCACTTTCGCTGGACGAGCGCATAGCGCTTGCACGGACTGCGCTGGCTGGGCTGCCGAATGTAGAGGTGAGAGGGTTCGCGTCGCTGCTCGCCGAGTTCGTGACGGAAACCGGCGCAGGCGTGATCCTGCGCGGCTTGCGCGCGGTTTCGGATTTCGAGTACGAGTTCCAGCTTGCCAGCATGAACCGCCACCTGATCCCGGATGCGGAGACGCTGTTCCTGACGCCGGCGGAGCAGTACAGCTTCATCTCCTCGTCGCTGGTGCGCGAGATCGCGCGACTCGGCGGCGACGTGTCCGGCTTCGTCCATCCCGCCGTGCAGGAGGCGCTGCGGTTGCATTACCAGAATCCAGCCAAGAGGTAACTCGCCATGCGCAACATCGTCACCGTCATCCTCGCCTGCGCCGCTGCCTTCGCGCTGGGCGCGTGCAACAAGACCGCGGAGCCGCAGCAACAGGCGGCCGCCGAGCAGGCTCCGGTGGTCCTGCCCAAGCCCACCGATGCCAACGACAAGGCGGCCTGGAAGAAGTACCTGGTCAGCGTCGTGCAGGCCAACATGCAGGGCGTCAAGAGCAACCGCCCGTACATGTACTACGTGCCCGGCGGAGACAGCGAGGAGATGCAGGTCGAACGCCAGAACCAGCTCGACAACGTGACGAACGTCGTCCTGCGCGGCGTCCTGCCCGGCAACATGCTCGCCTTCGGCGGTCCGGATTCGGCGATCACCGCCCAGTTGGTCGTCGACGCGTTCAAGGACGTGCAGCCCGGCGCCTTCAAGGACGTGGTGGTGCTGTTCGTCGGCGCGCCGGCGGACGGTGATGCGGTCAAGCAGGCGATCGCCGCGTCCGGCGCGGACGTGCGGTTCGTGGAGGCGAAGTAGCCGCAGGCGAGGGGGCGGCCGCCACGGGCCGGATGGCGTCGCATCGCGCGACGTGCCTCCGGCCCCGTTTCCGCGGATCCGCGCCCGCACCCGCGCAAGGCCGGCCATGGCGCTCAGGATCACCGACCAGTGCATCAACTGCGACGTCTGCGAGCCGGCCTGCCCGAATCAGGCGATCCGGCTCGGGTCCGAGTACTACGAGATCGTGCCCGACCGCTGCACCGAGTGCGTCGGTCATTTCGATGAACCGCAATGCGTCGCTGTCTGTCCCGTCGAGTGCATCGAATCCGATCCCGGGCACGCCGAATCCCGCGGGCAACTGCTCGCCAAGTACGAAGCGCTGACGCGCGAGGAGTAGCCACGATGCGCATGCTCGTTTCCGTCCTGTGTTCCGCCGTTTTCGCGCTGGCGGGGCCGCTGCATGCAGCCGACGATGCGCGCACGGCGGCGATCGCCAGTGCGCACGTTCTCGCGACGGAAGCCGGTTTCGCGGTTCTTGCCGAGGGCGGCAATGCGTTCGATGCGGCGGTCGCGGTCGCTGCCACGCTGTCGGTGGTCGAACCGCAGAGTTCCGGCATCGGCGGCGGCGGGCTGTTCCTGCTGCGCCGCGCGAGCGATGGCAGCGAAGTCCTGATCGATGCGCGCGAGACGGCGCCGGCTGCCGTGGATCCGAAGGACTACCTCGATGCGGACGGAAAGCCCGATCGCGACCATGCGGTCAACGGGCCACTGGCGGCCGCGATTCCGGGCGAACCGGCGGGTCTTGTCCTGATCGCGCGCGAGTACGGGCGCCTGCCGCTTGCCAGGTCGCTGGCCCCCGCGATCCGCATCGCGCGGGAAGGTTTTCAGCCCGATTCGCAGTTTCTCGGCGCAATCGCGCGACGCAAGGAGGTCCTGCGCCGCTGGCCGGCATCGGCGAACCTTTACCTCGTCGACGGCGAGGCACCGAAGGCAGGCTGGACGTTCCGTTCGCCGGATCTCGCGCGCACCCTGGAACTGCTTGCCGACAAAGGCTTCGACGGTTTCTATCGGGGCGAGGTCGCGCGCCGGCTGGTGGACGGCGTGCGCGCCGCCGGTGGCCGCTGGACGCGCGAGGACCTCGCCCGCTACGAGGCGAAGAAGCGCGATCCGCTCGTGCTCGACTATCGTGGCTGGCGCATCGTGACTGCGCCGCCGCCGTCGTCGGGTGGCGTGGCGCTGGCCGAGATGCTGAACATCCTCGGCGGATACGACCTGCCGGCACTCGGGCGCGTGGAGCGCATCCATCTCGCGGTCGAGGCGATGCGCCGCGCGTACCGCGACCGCGCGCAGTACATGGGCGACCCGGATTTCGTCGAAATGCCGATCGCGATGCTGACCAGCCGCGACTATGCGGCCGGCCTGCGCGCGTCGATCCATCCGCGCAAGGCGACGCCGAGCGCACTGCTGCCGGGGTACATGCAGAAGCCACAGGGCGAGCACACCACGCACTTCTCGATCATGGATGCGGACGGCAATCTCGTGTCCGGCACGCAGACGGTGAACCTCGGCCTCGGTTCCGCGTTCGTCGCTGCGGGAACCGGCTTCGTGCTGAACAACGAGATGGACGATTTCGCGCTGGTGCCGGGTGCGCCCAATGCGTTCGGCCTCCTCGGCAACGAGAACAACGCGCCGCGTCCGGGCAGCCGGCCGCTGTCGTCGATGACACCGAGCTTCGTGATCGGCGCCGACCGCATCGGCGTGATCGGCACGCCGGGTGGCAGCCGCATCATCACCATGGTGCTGGAAGGTATCCTCGCCTTCGTCGAAGGCGCGTCGCCGGCCGAGATCGTCGCGTTGCCGCGCTTCCATCACCAGTACGAACCGGACGTGATTTCCGCCGAGAAGGGCGCGTTCGCTGCCGACGAGATACGCGCGCTCGAAGCGATGGGCCACAAGGTGAGTGAATCGGAGCGCCGCTGGGGCTTCATGAACGTCGTCGCCAGGAACGTGCGCAGCGGACGCATGGAGGCCGCTTCGGACCCGCGCGGCGCGTCCGGCAGCGGCGAGGTGCGGTGAGGCGCGCGCGATGAGACTCTGGTCCCTGCTCGGCAACTCGCAGAAGCTCGATGGCGGCGCGATGTTCGGCAACGCGCCGCGTGCGCTGTGGTCGCGCTGGATCGCGCCGGACGAGCAGAACCGGATACCTCTGGCATGCCGCTGTCTGCTGGTCGAAGGACTGGATGGCCGCAACGTGCTGTTCGAAACGGGCATCGGCGCGTTCTTCGAGCCGCGCATGCGCGAGCGATACGGCGTGGTCGAGGATCGGCACGTGCTGCTCGATTCGCTGCGCGAGGCCGGTTTCTCGCACGAGGACATCGATGCGGTGGTGATTTCGCACCTGCATTTCGATCATGCCGGCGGCCTGCTCGCGGCATGGGAGAGCGGCCAGCCGGCACGCCTGCTGTTTCCGAACGCGACGTTCATCGTCGGCGACGAAGCATGGCGGCGTGCGCAGGAGCCGCATCCGCGCGACCGTGCATCGTTCATCCCGGAACTGCTGCCGCTGCTGGAGGCATCGGGCCGGCTGGAGCGCGTGCAGGGCGCGCGCTCGATGACGCTCGGCATGGGCGTGCGCTTCGGCTACTCCGACGGCCACACGCCCGGCCTGATGCTGTCGGAGATCGCGACCGGCGACGGCGGTATCGTGTTCTGTGCCGACCTGATCCCGGGCCGGCCCTGGGTGCACCTGCCGATCACGATGGGGTACGACCGCTACCCGGAACTCCTGATCGACGAGAAGAGGGCGTTTCTGGAGGACAAGCTGGAGCGCGGCGTGCGGCTGTACTTCACGCACGACAGCGAATGCGCCTGCGCGCGCGTGACGCGGGATGCGAACGGCCGGTTCGGCACCGTGGACGAGCGTGCCGAACTCGTCGGCGAGGCGGCCTGATGGCGCGCCGCCGTCGCCGTGGCCGCGCGGCGCGTGCGGGGCTCGTGCTTGCGGCGCTGGTGCTCGCGGTCGTGGCCGCCGTGTACTTCCTGCCGCAGATCCGTTCGATGCTCGCGGCGCCGTCGGCTCCGGGCGCGGCGAGGAGCGAGCCATCCACGGCGCGTCTGCGCATCGTGCGTGCCGCGCGGGATCCGCAGCTCGGCATCGAGGCGGATGCGTTGCTCCTGATCCGCATCGTGGAGATGCGTCAGTGGCGCGAGGATTGCTCCGGCGGCACGTGTCGCTACGCGGCCACATGGTCGGAGCAGCCGATTCCGTCGGGCGGCTTCCGCGATGCGGCCGCACACGCCAATCCGGCTGATCTTCCGTTCCGCAGCGCGCGGTTCGCTGCTGCCGAAGTTCGCGACGGCGAACGCATCGTGAGCCCCGAGGCCGCGGCCGCCGGCCGCAAGCCGACGGATTTCCCGGTGCGGCTGGATCGACTCGCGCCGAACATGGCCGCATCGTTCCGCGAACGGGGCGGCGTGCTGTACAGCGGTTCCGAGCCGCCCGCGATCGGTGATCTTCGCGTGCGCTACCGGATCATCAGGGCCGGCGATTGACCGGATCATCGGCGGCAGCCGCCGTCACGACGAGGGCAGGGGACATGCACATCACGGGAATCTACGCGGCGCTTTCGGTGCTGCTGGTGCTGGCGCTCGCGGCGCGCATTTCGCAGAAGCGCCACGGTGCGCACATCGGCATCGGCGATGGCGGCGACCGCGACATGACATTGCGCATCCGCGCGCACGCCAACGCGCTGGAAAACCTGCCGCTCGCGCTGCTTCTGCTCCTGCTGCTGGATCTCGACCAACTTGCGACGTCGTGGCTGCACGTGTTCGGCATCACCCTCGTCCTTGGGCGCGTGATGCATGCGGTCGGGCTGTCGCGTACCGCCGGCTACAGCTTCGGGCGCTTCGTCGGGACGATCCTTACGTGGGGCGTGATGGCGGTGATGGCCGTGCTGCTGCTGTGGCGCGCGATCGCGCTTCAGCTTTGAGGCCAGCAGCCGATGAATGCCGCCTCGTTCTCCAGCATGTAGAGTCCGGCGAACATCTTCGGGTCGATCGAGCAGCCTGCGCGGCCGCGTTCGCGCAGCCATTCGGCGGCCTGCGTGCGGGGGACCTCGTGCACCGTGATGTTCTCGGTCTCGTCGCCGCCGCCCGCCTCGACGCGCTCGAGGTCGTAGGCGCGCACGAAGGCGAGGATCTCGTTGCTCATGCCGGCCGACGTGGGGCCGGCCATCAGGAACTCGATGCGGCCCGCCCGGTATCCGGTTTCCTCGACCAGCTCGCGGTGTGCCGCCTCGATCGCGCTCTCGCCGGAGGCGGAGGCGATGTCGCCGACCAGGCCGGCTGGCATCTCGATCGTCGTGCATTCGATGGCCGGCCGGTACTGCTCGACGAACAGCAGGCGGTCCTCGCGCGTCACCGCAATGATCATGACGCCGCCGCCCGGATTGGTCCGCTCCGCGTATTCCCAGCGGCCACGCCGTTGAAGGCGCAGCCATTTTCCATTGCAAAGCGTTTCCGTTTCGGTCATCGTGGCGGGCTTTCCGGCTGAACTTTCCGCGGTGTCCGAAGTCTCTGGACGCCCGCTTTAGAGGTTTCGGTGATGAACATCCAGCGCATTCTATGCGGATTCTGTTTCGCGCTCGCGGCGTCCTTCGCGAATGGCCAGCAGCCGGAGGGACGCGGCGGGATCGACCCCGCGACGCTGACCGAGCAGCAGATCGCCGGCGTGCAGGTGCCGCAGGTGCTGTATCGACTCGGTGATGCGTACCGCAAGTCGGGCGACGATCAACGCATGATGTGGACGCTCAAGCGCCTGTATCAGTTGCAACCCAATGCAAGCGGAATCGCCCATGCCCTGGCGGTCGCCTACGCGAAGCTCGGCGACAAGTCCGCCGCCTACGACACCCTGCTGAAGATGCACCAGCAGGGATTCGGCCTCGATCTCGCCGACAAGCCGGAGTTCGAGAAGATCGGCGATACGGAACTCTGGCGTTATCTGGTGGAGAATCTCAAGGCCAACCTCGCGCCATTCGGGGAGGGGAAGGTCGCCTTCACGTTGCCGCGCGGCGACACCTTGAACGAAGCCCTCGCCTACGACGCCAAGCGCAAGCGCATGCTGGTCGGCAGCGTTCGCGACGGAACGATCCAGATCGTCGACGATGCCGGCAAGCTGAAACCCTTCATCGAGCCGGACGCCGAAAACGGCTTGTGGAGCGTCTACGCGATGGCGGTGGCGCCGGACGAGGACGCGCTGTACGTCGCCAGCACGTCTTCCGTGCTCTTCCGCAAGTTCGATCAATCCGACTTCGGCAAGGCCGGCCTGTTCAAGTTCGACCTGGGTACCGGGCGGCTCGCCGCCCGGTATCTGCTGCCTGAGGATTCGCAGCCGCAGACGCTCTCCAGCGTCGCCGTGGGGAAGGGCGGGCTCGTTTTCGTCGCCGACGGCATCCGCAACATCATCTACCGACTGGACGGCGGTGAACTCAAGCCGATGGTGGCCAACCCGCGCCTGACGAGCATCCGCGGCATGGCGGTCAGTGCCGATGGCGGCACGCTGTATTTCGCCGACTACACGATGGGCCTTCTCGGCGTGGACCTCGCCGCGGGCAAGGGATTCGATCTGCAGTACGATCCGGTCAAGCTCTTCGTCGGCGGTGTCGATGGCCTCTACTGGTACGACAACGCGCTCGTGCTGATCCAGAACGGCATGACGCCGAAGCGCGTGATGCGCTTGATCCTGTCCGACGATGGCCGCAGCGTGGTGCGCGCGATGCCGCTGGACGCGGGCAAGCCCGAGTTCGAGTTGCCGACCTACGGAATGATCCGGGACGACGGGCTGTACTTCGTCGCGAACAGCCAGAAGAACCGATACGACGGGTATGGCAGCCCGAAGGACGAAAGCAAGCTGGAGCCGGTGAAGATCTACCGCAGCGACCTGCGCTTCGCGTGGGATTCCGGCGATGCGATGGCGCCCGCGAAGGCGCCGGTCGTGAGCAAGTCCAAGCCGGGCGGCGGCGTGTTCTCGAACGTCGTGGGCGGTTCCAACTCGATCAACGGGAACTGACCGGCACCCGTCAAGCCACGCGCAGCGCGCGCACGCGGGCGCGCGTGAGCGGCCCGAAACGCATCCGGTCGAGCAGGTCGTCGATCGCTTCCCCGCAGCCCCGGTGCCGATATGCGCGGCCCGTCGCCGGAACCGGTGCGTCCGTCGCGATCGCAGTCAGGCGGCGCGACATGCGCGCCATGTCCGCGTGCTCGCGCAGGCGCATCGCGGTCGCCGCCGCGCCGCGCATGCGCAGGAACGCCACCTCGTCGGCGCGCTCCAGCAGCGCGTCCAGCGTGCCGAAATGATGCAGCAGGATCGCCGCGGTCTTCGCGCCGATTCCCGGAACGCCCGGCACGTTGTCGGTTGCATCCCCCATCAGCGCGAGGAAGTCGGCGACCTGATGCGGGTGCACGCCGAGCCGTGCTTTCACGCCGGCGCGATCCCAGCGCTGGTTGCGCGATGGATCCCATTGCACGTCGTGCTCGCCGATCAGCTGGCCGAAGTCCTTGTCGGCGGACACGATGACGCCGCGGAAATCCTGTTCGCGCATCGTGGCGAGCGCGCTGCCGATCAGGTCGTCCGCTTCGTAGCGCGTGTCCGAGAGCACCGTGGCCCCGAGCGCATCCGCAAGTGCGCGGCAGCCCGCGAACTGGCGCCGCAGGTCATCCGGCGCCGGCGGCCGGTTCGCCTTGTAGGCGGGATAGATGGCGTTGCGGAACGACGTGGTCAGCGATTCGTCGAATGCGACCGCGATGTGTGTCGGACGCTCGCGTTCCAGCAGATCGAGAAGGAATCGGGCGAATCCGTGCACCGCGTGCACGGGCGCGCCGTCGGCGTCGAATGCGTCGGGCACCTGCGCGAACCAGGCGCGGCATACGTACAGGCTGCCGTCGACGAGGTGGATCGTCGGCTTCACGTCGGCATCAGCTCCACTCCGAAACGACATCGCCGAGTGACGGCCGGATGCGTTCCGGGGCCTCGGCCTCGGGCGTGCCGATGTGGATCCAGCCGATGACCGACTCGGTGCCGGACAGGCCGAGCAACTCGGCGACGTCGCGATCATGGGCGGACCAGCCGGTCAGCCATTGCGCGCCGAAGCCGAGCGCCTGCGCACCGAGCAGCAGGTTGAATGCGACGCAGCCGGCGGTCAGGAGCTGTTCCTGCGGCGGCACCTTCGGATGGTCGATGATGCGCGCGACAACCGCGACGATCAGCGGTGCGTGCGTGAAGCGGTCGCGGTCCTTCTGCAGCAGCGACGGCGCAATGTCGGGAACCTTGCGCTGGTGGATGTCGGCGATCGCTTCGGCGAGTCGGCGGCGTGCGTCGCCACGCACCAGCACGAGACGGAACGGAACGAGCATGCCATGGTCGGGCACGCGCACCGCGGCGCGCAGCAGAGCGTCGAGTTGCTGCGGATCGGGACCCGGCGCGCCAAGCTGGCGAGACGGCACCGAGCGGCGCCGGTTCAGAAGATCGAATGCGTCCACGCGCGGGCCTTCGGAGGAAAGCTGCAAGGATAGCCACCCGCGGCGTCGTGCGCATGCTCGCCAGCATCCCGCGTCTGGGCTAGGATCGTGGCTTCGATCGTTTCCCGGGAGCGGTGCATGGCCACGACCGTGGCGGTGTTGCGCGAGACCACGAGCGGCGAGAGCCGGGTCGCGCTGACACCTGAAGTCGCGAAGAAGCTCAAGGCGCGCGGCGCGGATGTCGTCGTCGAGACGGGTGCCGGCACGCGCGCCGGCTACGTGGATGCCGCGTATGCGGCCGCGGAGATCGTGCCGGATGCCGCAACCGCGCTCGGCAAGGCCGACGTGCTGCTGGTCGTGCAGCCGCCCTCGCTCGAAACCATCGCCGCGCTGAAGGAAGGCGCCGTGGTGATCGGGCATCTGCAGCCGCATCTCGCGCCGGAGCGCACGAAGGCGCTGCGCGACCGTCGCATCACCGCGTTCGCGATGGAACTGCTGCCGCGCACGACGCGCGCGCAGGCAATGGACGTGCTGTCCTCGCAGGCCGCCGTGGCGGGCTACAAGGCTGTTCTCATCGCGGCGGAGGCGCTGCCGAAATTCTTCCCGATGCTGACCACGGCCGCGGGCACGATCCGTCCGAGCAAGGTGCTCGTCGTCGGCGCCGGCGTCGCCGGCCTGCAGGCGATCGCGACCGCCCGCCGCCTCGGCGCGCAGGTTGAAGGGTTCGACGTGCGGCCGGAAACGAAGGAGCAGATCGAATCGCTTGGCGCGAAGTTCCTCGACCTCGGCGTGAGCGCCGCGGGCAGTGGCGGGTATGCGCGCGAGCTGACGGCGGAGGAGCGCGAGCAGCAGCAGCGTTCGCTGGCCGAGCAGCTCAAGGGGTTCGATGCGGTGATCACCACCGCGGCGGTGCCCGGACGCAAGGCGCCGCGCATCATCTCGGCGGCGATGGTCGCGGGGATGAAGCCCGGCGCGGTCATCGTGGACATCGCGGCCGAGACCGGCGGCAACGTCGAGGGCAGCGAACCCGGCCGCAGCGTGGTAACCGACAACGGCGTGCGCATCATCGGTACCGCGAACCTGCCGTCCACCGCGGCCGTTCACGCCAGCGACATGTACGCGCGCAACCTCTGCAACTTCCTCGAGCTTTCGCTCGACGACGGGACGTTGACGCTGGACTGGGACGACGAACTGATCGCCAAGGCCTGCCTGACGCATGCCGGCGAGATCCGCCACGGGCCGACCAGGGCGCTGGTCGAAGGCGCATGATGCGGACCTGCGCACGGCTCGCCGTCCGCCGCGCCTCCGCGATGGCCGGCATCGACAGAACCAACCACGGGGCATTGCGATGAACGACGGATTCCTTGCGCTGTACATCTTCATGCTCGCCGCGTTCACCGGCAAGGAGATCATCGGGCGCGTTCCGGTGATCCTGCACACGCCGCTGATGTCCGGTTCGAACTTCGTGCACGGCATCGTGCTGGTCGGCGCGATGATCGCGCTGGCGCACGCCGAATCGCCGCTGGCGATCGCGATCGGCTTCATCGGCGTGATCCTCGGTGCCGGCAACGCGGCGGGCGGCTACGTCGTGACCGAGCGCATGCTCGAAATGTTCAAGTCCAGCAAGAACGAGAAGAAGGACTGAGCACCATGGACATGCAGACCTTGCTCGTCACGCTCGCGAAGGCCAGCTACCTGCTGGCGGCGCTGCTGTTCATCCTCGGCATCAAGCGGATGTCGTCGCCGGTCACGGCGCGCACCGGAATCAAGTGGGCCGGCGTCGGCATGGTGATCGCCACGCTCGCCACGTTCGCGATCACCCGCGGACACAACATCGGATGGATCCTCGGCGGCATCGCGATCGGCGTGATCCCGACGTGGCTCTGGGGCAGGAAGGTCGCGATGACCGACATGCCGCAGATGGTCGCGCTGTTCAACGGCATGGGCGGCGGCTCGGCCGCGGCGATCGGCGCGGGCGAGCTGCTCAAGTTCAGCCAGCCCGGCGCCGCGGCGCCGGCGATGGCAACGCTGGCGCTCGCGGTGGTCGGCGCGCTGATCGGTGCGATCTCGATGACCGGGTCGATCATCGCATGGGCCAAGCTCGACGGACGCATGGACAAGCGTTTCACGTTCGCGGGCCAGAAGGCAGTCAACTTCGCGGTGTTCGCCGCGGCGGTCCTGGCCGGTCTCGCGCTCGTGTTCTGGAAGCTCGATGCGAACCTGGTCGTCGTGTTCTTCGTGCTCGCGCTCGCGTTCGGCGTGTTGATGACGCTGCCGATCGGCGGCGCGGACATGCCCGTCGTGATCTCGCTCTACAACGCGTTCACCGGACTCGCGGTCGCGTTCGAAGGCTACGCGATGGGCATCGAGGCGCTGATCGTCGCCGGCATGGTGGTCGGTGCGGCGGGCACGTTCCTGACGCAGCTCATGGCCAAGGCGATGAACCGGCCGCTGTCGAACGTGCTGTTTTCGAACTTCGGTGCGTCCGGCGCGGGTTCCGACATCGCCGGGACGCAGAAACCGATCGAGGCTGCGGACGCGGCGTCGCTCCTGTACATGGCCGACAAGGTGGTCATCGTGCCGGGCTACGGCATGGCCGTGGCGCAGGCGCAGCACAAGATCTGGGAGCTGTCGCAGGCCTTGATCAAGGCCGGCAAGGAAGTCCGCTTCGCGATCCACCCGGTCGCGGGGCGCATGCCGGGTCACATGAACGTGCTGCTCGCCGAGGCCGGCGTGCCCTACGACCTGATCGCGGACATGGACGAGATCAATCCCGAGTTCAAGACCACCGACGTCGCGATCGTGATCGGTGCCAACGACGTGGTGAACCCGGCCGCGCGCACCGACAAGGCTTCGCCGATCTACGGCATGCCGATTCTCGACGTGGTCGATGCCCGCCAGACCATCGTCATCAAGCGCGGCAAGGGAACCGGTTTCGCGGGCATCGAGAATGCGCTGTTCTATGCCGACAACACGCGCATGCTGTATGCCGACGGCAAGGAAGCCGCCAATCAGCTCATCGCCGAACTGAAGGCGATCGAGGGCGGTGGCGGGCACTGATGCCCGGCGACGCGCGCTCGCGAAGCGCCGGATAGGCGAAGCCTGCGAACGATGACCGGACACGGCATCCGCGGACGGGACGAGTGGCTCGCGCTGGCGCGCCAGGCACGATCGCTGGGCGGCATTCATCTGCGCGAGCTTTTCGCCGCCGATCCTTCGCGCGGCGAACGCTTCGCGCGCGAGTTCGCCGGCTATCGCTTCGACTTCTCGCGCCAGCGCATCGACGACGACACGTTGCAGCTCCTGTTCGAGCTGGCGCGGGCACGCGACGTGCGCGGCCACATTGCCGCGATGTTCCGCGGCGAGCGCGTGAACGTGACGGAGAACCGGCCCGCGCTGCACGTCGCACTGCGCGCGCCGCGCGGAATGCGCATCGAGGTCGATGGCCGGGACGTCGTGCCGGACGTGCATGCGGTACTCGACCGCATGGCCGCATTCTCCGACGCGGTGCGTGCGGGCGCCTGGAAGGGATTCACCGGACGCGCGATCCGCAATGTCGTCAACATCGGCATCGGCGGCTCCGATCTGGGGCCGGCGATGGCCTTCGAGGCCTTGCGCCATCATGCGGACCGGCGCCTCGTGCAGCGTTTCGTGTCGAACGTGGACGGCAGCGATTTCGTCGAAGCGACGCATGGCCTCGATCCGGCCGAAACGCTGTTCATCGTCTGCTCCAAGACGTTCACCACGCAGGAGACGCTCGCCAATGCGCGCGCGGCGCGCGAGTGGTGCCTTGCGGCGCTCGGCGACGAGCGGGCAATTGCGCGCCACTTCGTCGCAGTGTCGACGAACGAGGCCGAAGTCGGGCGGTTCGGCATCGACGTGGCGAACATGTTCGCATTCTGGGATTGGGTCGGAGGACGCTACTCGCTCTGTTCCGCCATCGGCCTTTCGACGATGATCGCCGTCGGGCCCGGGCGCTTCCGCGAGATGCTGGCCGGCTTCCACGCGATGGATGTGCATTTCCGCGATGCAGAACCGCAAGCCAACCTGCCGATGCTGCACGGACTGCTCGCGATCTGGAACGCCGGCTTCCTCGGCATCGAGAGCCATGCGGTGCTGCCCTACGAGCAGCGCCTGCACCGCCTTCCCGCGTATCTGCAGCAACTTGCGATGGAGAGCAACGGCAAGCGCGTGCGCGTGGATGGCACGCCGGTCGAGGCTGGCACCAGTCCTGTCTGGTGGGGCGAGCCGGGCACCAACGGCCAGCACTCGTTCCACCAGCTTCTGCATCAGGGCACGCGGCGCGTGTCCTGCGATTTCATCGGATTCTGCCGGCCGAGTGCGGTCCTGTGCGCCGGCGGCGAGGACATGCACGATCTCCTGATCGCGAACCTGCTTGCGCAGGGTCAGGCGCTGGCGTTCGGCCGAAGCCCGGATGAGGTGCGCGCCGAGGGCATGCCCGAGGCACTGGTGCCGCATCGCGTATTCGAGGGGAATCGCGTCAGCAGCACGCTGCTCGGCGATGCGCTCACGCCGTTCTCGCTCGGTGCGCTGATCGCGCTGTACGAACACAGCGTGTTCGTGCAGGCGGCGATCTGGGACATCGACCCGTTCGACCAGTGGGGCGTGGAACTGGGCAAGGTGCTGGCGCGTCGCATCGTGCCCGCATTGCGCGGCGAGGGCGATTCGGACCTGGACAGCTCGACGCGGGCATTGATCCGCCGGTATCGTCGCATGCGGGAAGGGGCACCAACGGAGCCAGACACGCCATGAGCGAATACCGCATTGCCGTGATCGTCGGCAGCCTGCGTCGCGAATCGATCAACCGGAAGCTGGCCGATGCACTGGCCGGCCTTGCGCCGGATGGTTTTTCCTTCACGCGTGTACGCATCGACGACCTGCCGCTCTACAACCAGGACGACGACGCGAACCAGGCCGCGTCCGTGCAGCGCATGAAGGGCGACGTGGCGACCGCGCAAGGCGTGCTGTTCGTCACGCCCGAGTACAACCGCTCGATCCCGGGCGTGCTAAAGAACGCGATCGACCACGGCTCGCGGCCGCACGGCGCGAGTTGCTGGGCCGGGAAGCCGGCGGCCGTCATCGGCGCATCGCCCGGTGCCGCCGGCACCGCGATGGCTCAGCAGCATCTGCGCAACATCCTCGCCACGCTGGACATGCCGACGCTTGGCCAGCCCGAGGCGTTCGTGCAGGTGCGCGATGGATTCTTCGATGCCGACGGCGGGATCGCCAACGAGGGCACGCGCGCATTCCTTGCCAAGTGGATGGCGCGCTACGCGGACTGGGTGCGTCGTTTCGCAGGTTGATCCGGAAGGCGGCAGGCCGCTCGACCCGCCGCCCGGCCGTCATGCGGGTGCGTTCCCCGTCGCGTCGCGCGCGTGCGTCCAGCGGTACAGCGCCGGCAGCACCACGAGTGTCAGCAGCGTCGCGGACACGATGCCGCCGATCACCACCGTCGCGAGCGGGCGCTGCACCTCCGATCCCGGACCGACGTTCAGCGCCATCGGCAGGAAGCCGAGCGAGGCGACCAGCGCGGTCATCAACACCGGACGCAGCCGGCCGAGCGCACCATCGCGGATCGCGTCGTCCAGCGGCAGGCCGCGTTCGCGCAGCCTGCCGATGAACGCGATCATCACCAGCCCGTTCAGCACTGCCACGCCGGACAGCGCGATGAAACCGACGCCGGCGGAGATCGACAGCGGGATCCCGCGCAGCGCCAGCGCGATCACGCCGCCGGTCAGCGCAAGCGGTACGCCGGTGAAGACGATCGCCGCATCGCGCAGCGAGCCGAAGCTCCAGTAGAGCAGCGCGAAGATCACCAGCAGCGTTGCGGGAACGACGAGCGCGAGGCGCCGGCTTGCCGATATCAATTGCTCGAAGGTGCCGCCGTACTCGATCCAGTATCCCGTCGGCAGCGCGACCTCCCGCGCGATCGTCTCGCGCAGGTCCGTGACGAAGCCGGCCAGGTCACGGTCGCGCACGTTGGCGGTGACCACCACGCGACGCTTGCCGTTCTCGCGGTTGATCTGGTTCGGACCCAGCGACGTTTCCACGCGCGCGACCTCGCGCAGCGGCACGGTGCGCGGCGCGCCGGAGGCCCAGGTTGCGCGTCGCGTCGATTCGTCCGCGTTGGCCGGCGACTCCGGCAGCGGGATCGGAAGGTCGAGCAGTGCGGCGGGATCCCCGCGCATCGCCTCGGGCAGGCGCACCACGATGTCGAAGCGGCGGTCGCCCTCGAACAGCTGTCCGGCGACTGCGCCGCCGATCGCGATCGCGACGGCGTCCTGCACGTCGCCCGGATTGAGGCCGTAGCGAACCAGCGCGGCGCGATCCGGGGTGATCGCGAGCAACGGCAGGCCGGTCGCCTGTTCCGCGCGCACGTCGGCCGCGCCCGGCACTCGCGATGCAGCCGCCTCGACGCGTTCGCCGAGTTCGACGAGCGTGTCCAGGTCGTCGCCGTGCACCTTGATCGCGACATCGGCGCGCACGCCCGAGATCAGCTCGTTCATGCGCATGCGGATCGGCTGGGTGAACTCGTAGTTGTTGCCGGGCAGCCGCTCGACTTCCACCTCGATCTCGGCCACCAGCGCGGCGGTCGGCTTGCGCGGATCGGGCCACTGCGCCCGCGGCTTCAGCATCACGAAGGTATCGGCCACCGACGGCGGCATCGGGTCGGTGGCCACTTCCGCGGTGCCGATCTTGGCGAACACGCGGGCGACTTCCGGGAAGCGCAGGATGCGCTTTTCCAGCGTCTCCTGCATGCGCACCGACTGCTCGATGCCGGTACCCGGAATGCGCATCGCGTGCAGTGCGATGTCGCCTTCGTCGAGGCTCGGCACGAACTCCGCGCCGAGGCGCGTGGCCAGCAGGCTGCAGGCGACGACCAGCGCCGCGGCCGCGCCGACCACCGGCAGCCGGTGGCGCAGCGCGCGATCCAGGAGCGGTCGATATGCGCGAACCGCCAGTCGCATCAGGCGCGTTTCCTTCTCCTCGATCCGTCCGCCCAGGAACAGCGCGATGCTGGCCGGTACGTACGTCAGCGACAGCAGCATCGCACCGGTCAGTGCGAGCACCACGGTGATCGCCATCGGATGGAACATCTTTCCCTCGACGCCGGTCAGGGCGAAGATCGGCAGGTACACCGCGGTGATGATGCCGAGGCCGAACAGGCTCGGGCGGATCACCTCGGCCGTCGCCCTGGCGGTCGCGTCGAGACGTTCGTCCGCGGTCGGTGTCCGTCCCAGTGCATGCTGCAGCCCGGCGAAGCGGCGCAGGCAGTTCTCGATGATGATGACCGCGCCGTCCACGATCAGGCCGAAGTCCAGCGCGCCCAGGCTCATCAGGTTGCCCGACACGCCGCCACGCACCATGCCGGTCAGGGTGAACAGCATCGCGAGCGGAATCACCAGCGCGGTGATCAGCGCGGCGCGGATGTTTCCGAGCAGGAGGAACAGCACCGCGATCACCAGCAAGGCGCCTTCGGCCAGGTTGCGCGCGACCGTGCGGATCGTGCGGTCGACCAACGCGGTGCGATCGTAGACCGGGCGCGCCGTCACGCCCGGCGGCAGGCTGCGGGCCGCCTCGGCGAGGCGCCGGGCCGAGGCGTGCGCGACTTCGCGGCTGTTCGCGCCGATCAGCATGAAGGTGGTGCCCAGCACCACTTCGCGCCCGTCGAGCGTGGCTGCGCCCGTGCGGAGTTCCGGGCCGTCGCCGACCGCGGCCACGTCGCCGACCCGGATCGGCACGCCTTCTCGCCGATCCAGCACGATGTCGGCGATGGCGGCGGCATCGGCGAGCTGGCCCGGTGAGCGAACCAGGAACTGCTCGCCGTTGCGTTCGATGTAGCCGGCGCCGACGTTGCGGTTGTTGGCCGCGATCGCGCGCACGATGTCCTGCATCGTGAACCCCAGCGCGACCAGCTTCGCCGGGTCCGGCGTGACGTGGATCTGCCGCGCGTGGCCCCCGATCGTATTGACCTCGGTCACGCCGGGCACGTTGCGAAGCTGCGGGCGGATCACCCAGTCCTGGAGCGTGCGCAGGTCGGTCGCGGTCCACGGCGTGCCATCCGCCTTGCGTGCGTCCGGCGCGGCCTCGACCGTGTACATGAAGATCTCGCCCATGCCCGTGGAAATCGGCCCGAGCTGCGGCTCCAGTCCTTCAGGCAGCTGCGACGTGACCTGCGCGATGCGCTCGGCGACCTGCTGCCGCGCGAAGTAGATGTCGACGTCGTCGTCGAACACCACCGTCACCTGCGACAGCCCGTAGCGCGACAGCGAGCGCGTGTGATCCAGTCCGGGCAGGCCGGCGAGCGCGGTCTCGATCGGCCAGGTCACGCGCTGCTCGGCTTCCAGCGGCGAATAGCCTTCTGCGGTGGTATTGATCTGCACCTGCACGTTGGTGATGTCCGGCGTCACGTCGATCGGCAGTGCACGGAACGATGCGATGCCGAGCGCGGCCATCGCCAGCGTCAGGGCCAGCATCAGCCAGCGGTGCGCGACGGCAAAGCGCAGCACGTGCTCGAGGAAGCCGTCCCGCGTCGATTCAGTGTTCATGCGCGGCTCCGGCCTTGCCGATGTCGGCCTTGACGAGATAGCTCTGCTCGACCACCACCTCCTCGCCCGGATCGACGCCTTCCAGCACTTCGACCCGGCGCGCGTCGCGCTCGCCGAGGCGCACATGGCGCGCCTGGTACTCGTCTCCGTCGCGAACGAACACCACGTCCTTGCCGTCGAGCGACTGCAAAGCGGTCAACGGCAGCACGACGCGGGCCTCGCGTTCCGCCACGGTCACGCGCGCCTTCACCGCCGAGCCGGGGCGCCATGCGCCATCGGCATTGGCAAGGGTGGCGCGCGCCACCGTACTCTGGCTCGCCGTCGCGGTGCCCGGCAGCACGCGCTCGAGCACGGTGCGCGCGGTTGCGCCATCGCTCAGCCGCGTCACCGTGACCGGCGAGCCCGCGGCGATGTGTTCGGCATCGGCGCCGAACACGTGCAGGTCCACCCAGAGCTCGCGCAGGTCCGCGATTTCGAACAGCGGCGTGCCTTCGGATGCGACGGCCCCGAGCGTGGCCTCGCGCGCGAGCACGATACCGTCGATCGGCGCCGTCAGCGCGTAGGTGCCGAGGCTCAGGTTGCTCTCGATGACCGCGATACGCTGCCCCTTGCGCACGTGGTCGCCGAGGTTCGCATCGAGCGCGCGGATCGGTCCGGGGAATCGGGCCGCGACCTGCGCGACACGCCCGTCGATGGTGGTGAGCAGGCCTTGCACTTCGTGCTCGTCGGCGATGGTGCCGGGGCCGGCGACCGCGACGCGGATGCCGGATTCCTCGGCGATCGCGGCCGGAATCGTCGTGTGCGGCGGCTCGTCTTGATCCTCGTTCTCGTCATGTTCGTCATGGGCATGCGGCTCGTCGCCGTGATCGGCATGCGCATCGGTGACGGACGGATTGTCGCGACCGCCGCAGGCGGCCAGCGCGAGCGTGAGCAGGAGCGCCGCGAAGGCGAAACGTGTACGGGTCATGGCGTGGCTCCGGAAGGTGCGGTGTCTGCGTCGGTGATGAAGCTGCGGCCGGTGAGTCGTTGCAGTTCGATCAGCGCACGTTGCGCCGCGCGCGCGGCCTCCTCGCGTTCGCGCAGTGCCGCGATGCGATCGCTCTGGACTTGCGCCCATTCCAGATGGCTGGCCGCGCCGCGCCGGAACGCGTGTCCCGCTGCGCGTTCGGCGCGCTCCAGCTCCGGCACCACGGTCGAGGCGAGGCGCAACGCACGCTCGCGTTCGCTCCGGTAGCGCCCGTGCGCTTCGACCAGCACCGCGTACAGCGCGGTGCGTCCGGCATCGCGTTCGAGATCCAGCGCATCGCGTTCGAGCGTCGCGGCGCGAATGGACGAGTCCGCGCGGCTGCGTGTGCCGAGCGGGATCGAGATGCTGGCAACCAGCGCGTTGTCGCGCTCGGCCTGCAGGCGGCGCACGCCGATCTGCCAGCCGATGTCCGGCGTGGCTTCGCTGCGTGCAAGCGCGATCCGCGCTTCGCGGATGCGCGCCTCGCTCGCGAGCCGGCGCAGTTCGGGCGACGCATCGAGCAACGCGGCGAGTGCGCCGATGTCCTCGATGTCCGGCAATCGTGTCGGGTCGGCGGCGGCCACTTCGAATGCGGCGCGGGTGCCGCCCCAGGAAGCGGCAAGCAGGCGACGTGCGGTTTCGTCCTCGCGCAGCAGGTTGTCGTGCTCCAGTTCGGCGCGCGCAAGTGCCGCCTGTGCCGCGAGCGCGACCGACTCGGGAGCGGCGCCGGCGCGCCAGCGTTCGTTGGCGGCATCGGCGGCGCGCCGGCGTTGTTCGACATCCTGCGCGGCGATCGCCACGAGGTTGCGCGCGAACGCGGCGTCGAGATGGCGGCGCGCGACTTCGGCCAGCAGGTCGATGCGGCGAGCCTCGGCTTCGGCGTCGAGTGCGTCGATGCGGCTCTGGCCGAGCGCATGGCGCGCGTCGCGCTTGCCGCCGCGCTCGAACAACGACGACAGGCCGAACGTGGCCTCGGCCCCGGACAGGCCGCGTGTGCCGCCGGCGCCGAGAATGTTCTCGACACCTGCATCGAAGTTCAGCGGTGGCGGCAGCGCGGCATTTTCGCGCTCGGCACCGAGCCGCACGCGGTCGAGATCGAGCGCACGCAGTTCCGGGCGGTGGCGCAGCGTGCGCTCGAATGCGTCATCGAGGGAAAGCAGATCGTCTGCAGCGGCGGAAGATGCCGTGCAGGCGAGGGCAAGCGCCATCGCGGCGCGCGCCGTTCGCGGGAATCGCATGGAAAGTCTCCTGATCGAACGATTGCGGTGCCGGCGGAGTGCCGGCGCGGTCGATCAGGCGAGGATGGGAGGACGCAACGCGTTGCGCAGCGGCGCCGGCACGAATGCGCGCGACGGCGCGTCGGGCGGCAGCACGGAGCCGGCCGGGGATACCGCCAGTCGCAATGCCGGGATCGGAGCGGCAAACGAGTGGCCGCAGCACGCGTCCAGATGCATCAGTTCGTGCAGGCCGCCCGCGCCTTCCGTGCCGCAGTCGTCCGGTGCGCATTGCGCCTCGTCCGCGTGATGCCATGCATGTGCGGCCACGACGGAATTGCCGTGCGCGAGCTCGTGCACGCCGTCGAGAACGGTGGAGAGCGCATTGCCCACGATCCCGATCGCGAGCAGCACGCGCAGCGCAATGCGCGCGATCGGCTGGAGCGTTCGAGGGAGGCGGAACATGCGCGCAGGCTATCCGGGCCGTGCGTGGTTACACAATTGCGTCGTGCGTCAGCCGCGTGGCGTCCGGCGTCGCGCGACGAGTGCGGCGGCGAGGATCGCGGCGGCGATCGTGATCGCCAGCGTGGTCGTTCCGAGGTGCGCGAGGGCGACGTCGATCGTCATCGGTCCGCCCATCTTCCACAGCGCATCGCGCATCGGCACGCCGAGCATCGCGGCGATGCGCGCCACGGCCTGCAGGCAGAACGAGTACGCCGACGCGAGCAGCACGCACAGCGCCGCGATCACGGCGCCGGCGGCGGTTCCGCCAAAGCCGAAATAGCGCAGGCTCCACGCAACGGGAAGGGCAACGACGAACGCGAATCCGGCGAGGTCGCCGCGTTCGTAAAGCGAGAGCAGGCACCACACCGCGCCACCGGCCAGCGCGCACATCAGTGCGGTCGCGATGCCGAGGAAGGGCGAGCGGCGACTTCGTTGCGGCGTGCGTGCGTCGTTCATGCGGCGGGCGATGGAGGCGCGTCGCCATCGACGCAGGGCCCGCGATGATAGCGCAGCCTCGTGCGTGGTCAGCGCACGCGCTCGTCCTCGTGCAGAAGCCATGCCTGCGGTGCGTGCGTGAACCCGATGCGCGGGTAGTACCGCGTCGCGGCCGGTGCCGCGAGCAGCACCAGCTTCGCCTGCGGTGCCGCGGCCTGCGTGCGGCGCACGAGCTCGCGTCCGATGCCGCGATGCTGGTGCGATGTCCGTACCGCGAGATCGGCGAGCCAGGTCGTCCATGCGAAGTCGGAAAGGCTGCGCGCGATGCCGACGAGGCGCTCGCCGTCCCACGCGGTGACGACGAGGTTCGCGTTCGCGAGCATGGCGGCGAAGCGCGCGTCGTCGTCGACGGGGCGGCGCGTGGCCAGGGTGGTGGCGCGATACAACTCGCGTGCCGCGTCGAGCGACGGGCGAAAATCGTCGCGGAACGTGATCATCGGAGTGCGTCCACCCGTTCCAGCAGGGCGGCGATCGAGCCGTGCAGCAGCAGGTCGTTGCCGTCGCGCGCGTGGAGCATCGGGATCACGAACGGCTGTGCCCGGTCGGAGAACGCGACGTGCGCAAGCATGCCGGCGTCGATGATCGCGTGTACGGTGCGGCGGTCGTACTCCGCGCGGCGGCGGCTGCGCTCGACGCGGTGGCGTGCGCCGGCTTCGGGCGGGATGGACTTCGACATGACGGCTCCGGTCGTTGCGGCGGCATCGTGATCGTTCGTATTGGCACCATGAAGAGCCTTCATGACCTCGTATAATGGAGCCAATCATGTACCTCGAACTGGATGGACAGGGCCCGCGCTACGCACAGCTGATCCGTGCGATGAAGGCCGCGATCCTCGACGGGCGCATGGCGGCCGGATCGCGGCTTTCGCCGAGCCGCACGCTCGCGCGCGAACTCGGGCTGTCGCGCAACACGGTGCTCGCGGCCTACGAGCAACTGCAGGCGGAGGGCTTCCTGCTCGCGCGGGTCGGCTCGGGCAGCTACGTGGCCAATGTCGGCAACAAGACGCCGGTGCGGCGCGCGCCGGAACGGCTGGTCGCGCCGCTTTCCGCATTTGCGCGCCGTGCCCTGGCCAACACGGACGGCCGGCACATTCCCGGTCGCCAGCACGGGGACTTGCGCTACAACCTGCAGTACGGCGTTCCGCTTGCCAATCCGCTGCTTGCCGGCGCGTGGCGACGCGAGGTGGGGCGGGCGGCGGATCGCGCGGATTTCGATTACCCGGACGCGCAGGGACTGGCGGCGCTGCGCGTGCAGATCTGCGATTACCTTTCGCGGCGCCGCGGCGTGCCGGCCGATCCCGAGGACGTGCTCGTGGTATCCGGCACGCAGCAGGCATTCGCGCTTGCGGCGCGCGTGCTGCTCGAACCCGGCGATGGCGTGGTGCTGGAGGAACCGCACTATCGCGGTGCGCGCCAGGCGTTCTCCGCGCATGGCGCGCACGCGCGAGGATGCCGCGTCGATGCCGATGGCATCGTGCCGTCGGCGCTGCCGCACGGCTCGCGGATGGCCGTGGTCACGCCGTCGCACCAGTTTCCGACCGGGGCGCTGCTGCCGCTGGTGCGCCGCATGGAGCTGCTGGAGTGGGCCGCACGCGAGCACGCATGGCTGATCGAGGACGACTACGACGGCGAGTTCCGCTACGGCGGGCGCCCGCTGGCCGCGCTCAAGTCGCTCGATCGCGACGGCCGGGTGCTCTACATCGGCAGCTTCTCGAAGGCGCTTTTCCCGTCGCTCCGGCTCGGCTACATGGTCGTTCCGGCATCGTTGCGCGACGCGTTCGTCGCGGCGAAGTGGCTGGAGGATCGCGGCTGCAACACGCTCGAACAATCCGCGCTTGCGCGGTTCATGGCCGATGGCGGGTTCGAGCGGCATCTCCGCCGTGCCGCGGTCGCACTGCGCGCGCGCCGCGCCGCGATGCTCGCAGGCTTGCGGCGACATGCGGGAGCGGCCGTCCAGGTGGTCGATTCCAATGCGGGCATGCATCTCGCGGTATGGCTCAACGGTGCCAATCACGGCGACTGCGAGCGGCTCGTCGCCCATGCGCGAACGCGCGGACTCGGCTTGTATCCGGTTGCGCCCTATTATCTGAAACCGCCGCCGCGGCCCGGCCTGGTGCTCGGCTACGCCGGTTTGCCGCCCGCCGACATCGAGGCGGCCATGAAGCTGCTCGGACGCTGTCTGAAGGAGACGGGCATCGGCGGAGGATGAAGCGGCCAATCCGATCCCGACCCGTGCGGCCGGACCTGCGATAATCGACGACCGAACACGAACCGACCGCCATGGCCTACAGCCAGACCTCCGAACCGATCCGACTCGAACGCGACTGCGAAGCCGTGATGGTGCCGCAAGGCGATGTCGTGACGTTGCCGGCGGGGCAGGTCGGCTACATCACGCAGGCGCTCGGCGGCAGCTTCACGGTCTACGTCGACGGCAACCTGTTCCGCATCCGCGGCGAGGACGCCGATGCGATCGGCAAGGAACGGCCGGCGCCATTGGAGTTGCCCGACGGCGCCGATGATGCCGACGTCGAGAAGCTGGTATGGGAACAGCTTCGCACCTGTTTCGATCCGGAGATCCCGATCAACATCGTGGAACTCGGTCTCGTCTATGACGTCGACATCGAGCATCGCGAGGACGGACAGCGCACGGTTGGCGTGCGCATGACACTGACCGCGCCCGGTTGCGGCATGGGCGAGATCCTCGTCGACGACGTGCGCACCAAGCTGGAGATGATCCCGACCGTCGCCGAGGCGGACGTTGACCTCGTGTTCGATCCGCCATGGAACCAGTCGATGATGTCCGAAGCCGCGCGCCTGGAAACCGGCATGTGGTGACGCTTGCGATGCCGTCGCGGGCGGCGCCCGGGGCGCTTTGCAGCGAGTGGCCGCGGGGATAGGATCGCGGCAACGAGACTCCCGTGGAGCGGACCATGAAGCGCAGCCTGCCGATCGTCGCCACGATCCTGTTCGTGCTGAGTCTCGCGTACGACTTGATCGTCTGGGGTGCCGTTCCGGCCGTTCCGGATGTCGGAGAAGCAATTGCCGCCTCGGCGCGCCGCGAGGCGCTGCTCGCGTCGACGTACATCGCGCTCGGGAGTCCCCTCGATTCCGCCGTTCCGGCACTGCAGGCGTTCGGCGAGGAGCGCGTGGTGGCGGCGTTCGGCGAGGGCTTCGAGCGGATCCGCGTCGACAGTACGGTGGCGATGGATCTGATCTTCAGCTCGCGCTGGAACGCGATGCATGCATGGCTCAAGACCGTGTACTGGTGGCCGCCGATCCTGCTGGTGTTGAGCGCGCTGCTCTGGTGGCGCCGTCCGCGCAAGGTGCATTCGTTCGGGCGCAGCGGCCGACGCTGACGAGTTCGCGCTGCAGCGCAGCAGGAATTGTGTGTCCATACGGCCCGGTGTGGTGTTTTTTCCGCGTTTCGTCAGCAATTGACAATTGTTGTCCTGCACAAGCGGCCTCGATTTTTATGTATGCAATTCAATCAGTTGCGTGACGGCGCGCACGTTTCGTGACCGAAATGTGCTGGTAGAGTCGGCCGGTCGCACTTCCTGAACAACGCGCGACGCCATCCTGCGCCGGCATCGAGGGGAATGTCGGTACCGCAGCAAACCCGTTGTCGTGATCGACGTTCGGCGGGGCGTGGACGCCCGGGATGGCGCACGGATGCACCCGATCCGCTGCCGCGTGGCGGCATCCACTCCATTCCTATTGCGGGGGTTCAATCTGTGAAATCGATTGCGCAATGTTCGTTCCGGCGTACCACGCTCGCGGTCGCCATCGCCGCCTGCTGTGCCATTCCTGCCGCGCAGGCTGCGAATCGCGTGACGTCTGCGGATCTCGCGGCCTACGCCGATCGTGCGAATTTCGCCGCTGCATCCGAACAGATCCAGTACAAGCGCTACATCGTCACCTATGCGCAAGGAAGCGCCGAACTCGGCAGCGCATCCGCCATGAAGGCGGATTTCGAACGTGTCGCGGCGGAGACCGGGCTGTCGGTTTCGAAGGTGCGCACCCTGGCAACCGGCGCCGAACTGGTCGAGGTGTCGGGCGACCGCATGCGCTTCTCGTCCTACGCGGGCACCGCGCGCGAGGTCATGGTGTCGTTCGCGCGCAATCCGGCCGTCGCGTACGTCGAGCCCGATCGCCTGATGCGGCCCACGCTGACGCCGAACGACACGTACTTTTCGAACCAGTGGGATCTGACCGATGCGACGGGCGGCGCGAACGTGCCGTCGGCTTGGGACATCTCGACCGGTTCCGGCATCAAGGTCGCCGTGATCGACACCGGCATCACCACGCACAGCGATCTCGCCGGCCAGACGGTAGGCGGCTACGATTTCATCAGCGACTCGGATACCGCTCGCGACGGCAATGCGCGCGACTCCGATCCGCAGGACGAGGGCGACTGGTACGCCACCAATGAATGCGGATACGGCTACGGGGCATCCGATTCGAGCTGGCATGGCACGCACGTGGCAGGAACGATCGCGGCCAAGACCAACAACGGAGCGGGCGTCGCCGGCATGGCGTATGGCGCCAAGGTCGTTCCCGTTCGCGTTCTCGGCAAGTGCGGCGGCTACACGTCCGACATCGTCGATGCGATGGTGTGGTCGGCCGGCGGTTCGGTCAGTGGCGTGCCGAGCAACGCGAATCCTGCGCGTGTCCTCAACCTCAGTCTGGGTGGCAGCGGTTCGTGCGGCTCGTTCCAGTCGGCGGTGAACTCCGCGCGTGCGAACGGCGCGGTCGTGGTCGTCGCGGCGGGCAACGAGAACCAGAACGTCAGCAACTCCTCGCCGGCGAACTGCAGCGGCGTGATTTCTGTCGCGGCGACCACCAAGACCGGATCGCGCGCGTCGTATTCGAACTACGGCAGCTCGATCGTCGTGTCCGCGCCCGGCGGAGCCGGCAGCGGTGGCAGCACGGACATCCTCTCCACGCTGAACAGCGGCACCACCACGCCGTCGAGCGAGACGTATGCGTACTACGCCGGCACTTCGATGGCAGCCCCGCACGTGGCGGCGTTGGCGGCGATGGTGCTTTCCGTCGATCCGAGCCTGACGCCGGACGAGGTCAAGGACCTCATCACCGACAACGCGCGTCCGCTCCCGGGCAGTTGCTCCGGCGGATGCGGCGCCGGCATCATCGACGCGCATGCGACGCTCGTGGCTGCCGGCGGCGGCGGTGGCGGAAGCAACGCCGCGCCGACCGCGAACTTCACGTACACGACCAGCGGCCTCACGGCGAGCTTCACGGACACCTCGTCCGACAGCGACGGCAGCATCGTCTCGCGCTCGTGGAACTTCGGCGACGGCAGCACGTCCAGCTCCGCCAATCCGAGCCACACGTATGCGTCCGCGGGCACGTACACGGTGACGCTGACGGTCACCGACGACGACAGCGCGACGAACACGAAGACGCAATCGGTCACGGTGTCTTCGGGCGGCGGTGGCGGCGGCGATGGCGAGCTCGAGAACGGAGTCGCCGAGACCGGCCTCGCGGCGACGACGGGCAACAAGCTGTACTTCACGTTGCAGGTGCCCGCCGGTGCGTCGAACCTCGCGTTCGTCACGTCCGGTGGCAGCGGCGACGGCGATCTGTACGTCAAGTTCGGCTCCAGTCCGACGACGTCGAGCTACGACTGCCGTTCCTGGAACTACGGCAACAGCGAAACCTGCACCATCGCCAACCCGCAGGCCGGCACGTACCACGTGATGATCAACGCGTACTCGAGCTTCAGCGGCATGAGCCTCACCGGCAGCTACTCCGGCGGCGGCGGTGGTGGCGGCGATCCGGAGCCGGACGAGATCTACGAGACGGGCCTGTCCGCAACCCGCAACAACTGGACGTCGACGTACACCATCGACGTGCCGGCGGGTGCCTCCAACCTCGCGATCGCGATCTCCGGAGGCTCGGGTGATGCGGACCTTTACGTGCAGCGTGGATCGACGCCCACGACGTCGAGTTACCTGTGCCGTCCGTACAGGAGCGGGAACAACGAGACCTGCTCGTGGACGGCGCCGACTGCTGGCACGTACTACGTGCGCGTCCGCGCGTACTCGACCTTCTCGGGCGTCACGCTGACGGGAACCTACGATCCCTGATTCGGGGCGTCGCTTGGTAGGGCGGAAGACGAGGGCGGCCGGCACCAGCCGGCCGCCCTTTCTCGTCTTCCGGCAGGCGCGAAATCGGCCCGACCGGATTCGTGCCGCTGCGGTCCGGTCAGGAACCGACGGCCTCGAACCGGTTCGCGTCGCGATTCTTGCGCACCGTCGCCGGATTCCAGATGCGCCCGTTCATCGCGATGTACACGCCATCGGGCAGGCTCTGCACCGCGCCGACCGCGCAGCCGATGTTGAACACCGCGTCGGAGCCCTTGAACAGGGCCGGGTTCAGCGCGCCGGTGAGCACGATCACCTTGCCGCCGAGGCCCTCCAGTGCGCGCGCGGTTTCCACCATCGTGTCGGTTCCATGCGTGACCAGCACGTGCCGGTGCGGCGTGGACTCGATCGCGGCACGGATCGCGGCGCGGTCCGCTTCGTCCATGTGCAGGCTGTCCTTGCGCAGCACCGGAATCACGTCGAACGTGAACGCGACGCCGAGGGCTTCCAGGATCTCGCCGATCTGCGGATCGCCGATCTGGAACGTCGACTTGTCGTCGAAGTAGATCTTGTCGATGGTGCCGCCGGTGGTGACGATGGTCAGGTGCTGCATCATGGCCGTGCATCGGAAACGGGGCCCACATTCTCGGCCAGCGCGCCGGCAGCGTCCATCGGCGGCGCATCGAGGTGCGCGTGGCGGCACGGTGCAGCCGTCGGTCTCGCGACGTGGCCGGATCGTGCCGGTCGCAGCGTCGGAACCATGCGCGCCGCCGCAGGGTAAGATGCGGGGCGCCATGCGCAACTGCCAGCGAGTCACGGATGGAACACCAGCAATCCGGCGCGAACGATGCGCTTTTCGCGAAGATCCCGGAGCGGAACACCGCTGACAACCTGCTGCGCACGGCGCAACAGCATCACGTCGCGCTGTCGTCGATGGCCGACACGAAGGCCAACATCATCATCACCGTTTCCTCGATCGTGCTCACGCTATCGCTCGGTCATCTCGGCGATCCGGAATTGCGCACTTCGGTGCTGGTGCTGGCCGCGTTCACGCTGCTCGCGTTGCTGCTCGCGATCCTGGCCGTGCTGCCGAAGTACCGTCCGCTCGGTGTTCGCGACGGGGAACTGCCGCCGGATTTCAATCTTCTGTTCTTCGGCCACTTCGCGGAGCTGTCGCGCCGACGGTTCCTGGACGAGGTCGCGCATGCGCTGCGTCCGGACGGATCGCCGTACGAGGCATGGGCCAACGACCTGTACTCGCTCGGCAGCTACCTCGCCCATCACAAGTACCGCTACCTGCGTTTCAGCTACCTGTTCTTCCTGACGGGATTCGTGCTCGCCTGTGCGCTGCAGGCATGGAACCTGTTCACGTCGTGAACCCCGCGTCGCGCGTTGCCGCGTTGGCTGCGGAACGACGTTCGACTTCCCGCGCTCGTCGCCTGATCGCTGACCCCGGAGGATCTTCCATGCGTCACGTCCCGTGCCTGCTTGCCGCGATGCTGGGCTTCGGCATCGCCATGCCCGCGGCTGCCGCCGTCGATGTCCCCGCTTCGCTGGAACCGTGGCGCGCCTGGGTGCTGGATGGCCAAGCCGGACGCGAGTGCCCGCTGATCGCGGGTGCACGGCAATCCGACGCGCGCGTGTGCGCCTGGCCCGGCACGCTCGCGGTCGATGCCGCAGCCGATGGCGCCTCGCTCGCGCAGGCGTGGCAGGTCGAGGCCGAGAGCTGGATCCCGCTGCCGGGCGATGCGCGGCACTGGCCGCAGCACGTGACCGTCGATGGCGCGCCGGCAGCGGTGGTCGACCGGAACGGTCCGCATGTCCGACTCGGGGCCGGCAGGCACGAACTGCGCATGCGCATTCCGTGGTCGCAGCGGCCGCAATCGTTGCCGATACCGGCGATCACCGGACTGGTGTCGCTGCGCCTGGACGGCAAGCCGGTGCTGCCGGTCGAGCGCGACCGATCGGGCTTGACGCTCGGCCGCGCCGCGTCGGCGACGCCGGATGCCGATCGCATGGACCTGCGCGTGTATCGCCTGCTCGAAGACCGCATCCCGGCGCTGCTGCTCACGCGGATCGAGTTCAACGTCTCCGGCCAGGTGCGCGAGGAAGTCGTGGGGCCGGTGCTGCCGGACGGGTTCGCGCCGCTGCAGCTCGACGGCGACTGGCCGGCGCGTCTCGATGCCGACGGCCGCCTGCGGGTCCGCGTGGAGGCGGGCGGCGGCGAACTCACCCTGGTCGCACGCGGGACCGCGCCGCTCGCCAAGGTCGTCGCGCGCGTGCCGCCCGCGCCGTGGCCGCAGCAGGAAGTCTGGAGCTATCGGGACGGTCCGGCGTGGCGGGTCAGCGTCGCGACCGGGCCGCTGCAACTCGATCCCGTGCGCGCGGAAGTGCCCGACGAGGATGGCTGGGCCGAACTGCCGGCCTTCGCGCTGGCCGACGGCGAGGCGATCCTCGTCGAGGAACGCTCGCGCGGGCAGGATCCATCCGCGCGCAACCGCCTCGTGCTGCAGCGCGAATTGTGGCTGGATTTCGCGGGCGACGGCTGGTTCGCGCGCGATCGCATCGACGGCTCCATGCTCGGCGGATGGCGTCTCGACGTCGCCCCGCCGTATGCGCTCGAACGCGCGAGTGCCGGTGACGAGGCGCTGCTCGTCACCGACGGCGGCGATGGGCGCAGCGGCGTCGAATGGCACGAACCGAAGGTGGATCTGATCGCCGGCGTGCGCATCGGATCGACGCCGGCACGCCTGCCGGTCACCGGCTGGACCGAAACCTTCGACCGCGTGGACGCGGTGGTGCACCTGCCTGACGGCTATCGTCTCCTCGCCGCACCCGGTTCCGACCGCGCGGACGGAAGCTGGCTCTCGGGCTGGACGCTGTACGATGTGTTCCTCGCGGCACTGACCGCGCTGCTCGCCTGGCGCGTGTTCGGCTGGATCGGTTTCGCCGTCGCGCTCGGCTGGCTGCTCCTCGGCTTCCAGGAGGCGGGCGCACCGCGCTGGACGCTGCTGCTCGCGCTGGCGCTGCTGTCGGTGGTGCGCATGCTGCCGGCGGGACGCCTCGCGCGCGGCATGGAGTGGGCGCGACGCGGTGCGCTGCTCGTGCTGGTACTGGTTGCGCTCCCGTTCGTGGCGCTGCAGCTTCGCGCTGCGCTGTATCCGCAGCTTTCGCCGCAGCCGCTCGTCTCGTTCGCCGACATGTATCGCGCCGCGGCACCCGAGGCAGGTGCGATCGTCGCCGATCAGCCGACCGTGGAGGAACTCGCGCCGGCCCCGGCCGCTGCGCCGCCCCCACCTTCGGCCAAGGCGGCGCAGCGGGCGCGAAGCCTCGATTCCATCACCGTGACCGGCTCCCGGGTCGATCCGTACCGGATCCTCAAGCGCTACGACGATTCCACCGTGGCGCAGACCGGCGGCGGCGAACCGGACTGGACGCGCGGATCGCGCTACCGCCTGTCGTGGAGCGGGCCGGTGCAGCCGGCCGAGTCGGTGCACATGGTGATCGCGCCGTCGTGGCTGGTGCGCGCGCTGCGCGTCGTGCTGGTCGGCCTGCTGGCGTGGCTCGTGTTGCGCATGCTGCGGCCGGGGATGTCGCGGCAGGTTCCGCGCGCCGCCGCCGCACTCGCGGTGCTGGCGCTTGCCGGTGCGGTGTCCATGCCGGGCGTCGCGCAAGCGCAGGCGTTTCCTTCGCAGGAGCTGCTCGATCAGTTGCGCGAGCGGCTCCTGCGCTCGCCCGACTGCGCGCCGTCGTGCGCGAGCATCGCGCATGTCGAGGCGCGTGCGGATGCGGACGAACTGGATCTCGCGCTGGAAGTGCATGCGCTCGAACGCGTCGCGATTCCCGTTCCGGGCGACGCGCCCGGCGCGCAGGTCGTGCGCGTCACGCTCGACGGAAGGGATGTCGATGCCGTCGCGCGGGATGGCGACAGCTTGCAGGTCGCGGTGTCGCGCGGCGTGCATCGCATCGGTTTGCACTACGCGGTGTCGGAGGATCGCGTCGCGCTCGGTTTTCCGCTGCGCCCGTTTCGCGTGTCGATCGACGCGGCAGGCTGGCAGGCCAGCGGAATCGACGACGGCCGCATGCTGACCGGCACGCTGGTGCTTTCGCGCCAGCGCGACGCGGGGACGCAGGTCGGCACCGGTCCGCAGCAGTTCGCACCGTACGTGCAGGTCACGCGCAGCCTCGCGCTGGAACTGGACTGGACGGTCACCACGACCGCGACTCGGCTCGGCGCGGCGCGCGAGGGCGTCACCGTGTCGCTTCCGCTGCTGCCGGGCGAGCAAGTGACGACACCGGGCCTGCGCTCGGATGGCGCGACGGTAACGGTTTCGTTCGCAGCAGGCGAATCGGTCGCGTCCTGGACGAGCCGCATCGATCCGGGAACGCGGCTCGAACTGTCCGCGCCCGCGCTGGATCGGCATGCCGAGACATGGCGCGTCGCGGTCAGCCCGATGTGGCACGTCGCGTTCTCCGGCGTACCCGAAAGCCGGCCGGATGCGAAGCCGTCCGGGCCGCAGCCGCACGTGTTCCATCCGCTGCCGAACGAGACGCTGGCCATCGAGGCATCCAAACCGACGCCGGTGGCGGGGGCGACGCGCGCGATCGACTCCGTGCGGCTGATCCGCACCCAGGGACGCAAGTCCGCCGACACCGCGCTCTCGTTTGCCTTGCGCGCGAGCCAGGGCGGCGAGCATTCCATCGCGCTGCCGGAAGGCGCCGAACTGCTCGACGCGCGCCGCGACGGCGCGCCGCTGAACCTGCGGTTGCAGGACGGTCACGTCAGCCTGCCGCTGTTGCCGGGCGCGCACCGATTCGAGCTGAGCTGGCGCGAAAACGACGCGATCGGGCTGCGCACGCGCACCTCCGCGCTCGCGCTCGGCGTGCCGTCCGCGAACATCGACCTCGGCATCGACCTTCCGGCCGATCGCTGGCTGCTCGCCACGTCCGGCCCCGTCGCCGGCCCCGCGGTGCTGTACTGGAGCGCACTCGTGGTGATGGTGCTCGCGGCATTCGGGCTTTCGCGCTGGCGCGCCTCGCCGCTCCGCTTCCACGAATGGGTACTGCTCGGCATCGGCTTCTCCACCTTCTCCTGGCTGCCTTTGCTGCTGGTGGCGGCGTGGTTGTTCGCGATCGGGTGGCGCGAACACCATGCACCACGCGGCATGGCCGCGTTCAACCTGGCGCAGATCGGACTGATCGCGCTCTCGCTGATCGCGTTGCTGTGCCTGCTCGCGGCAGTCCGTCACGGTCTGCTCGGCACGCCGGACATGGCGGTCGCGGGCGAGGGCTCGACGTCTGCTTCGTTGCGCTGGTTCGCCGACCGCAGTCTCGATGCGCTGCCGGTGGCGGGTGCTTGGACGCTGCCGCTGTGGGCGCACAAGGTCGTGATGCTGGCGTGGGCGTTGTGGCTGGCCGCAACGGTGGTGCACTGGTTCCGGCGCGGCATCGCGGCATGGACGCACGGCGGCCATTGGCGCGTGCGCCAGCGCCCGGTCGTCGAAACACCGCCGGAGCCGCCGCCGGGCGCGGCGTCGTGAGCGAGGTCCGGCGCCTGCTTGCGGAGGCATCGGCGCGGCTGTCAGGCGAGGATGGCCGCGCCGATGCGGAAATCCTGCTTGCGCACGCGCTCGGCGTGTCGCGCGCATGGCTGTACGCGCATGCGGACGACGTGCCCGACGCCGACCGGATCGCGGCGTTCCGTTCGTTGGTGGACGCGCGTGCGGTCGGCGAGCCGGTCGCGTATCTGACCGGATGGCGCGCGTTCTGGCGATTCGAACTGGAGGTCACGCCGGATGTGCTGATTCCGCGGCCGGAAACCGAGCTTCTGGTCGAGGCCGCGCTGGAACGGGCGCCGCGAGACCGGCCGCTGCGCATCGCGGACCTCGGCACGGGTTCGGGTGCGATCGCGCTCGCGCTGGCGATGGAGCGGCCGCAGGCGACGGTGTTCGCCACCGACGCCAGCGCCGCGGCGCTGGCGGTCGCGCGCCGCAACGTCCGGCGGTTCGCTCTGGACAACGTGCACGTCGCCGAGGGCGACTGGTGCGCGGCGCTCGGCACGGAGGCGGTCGATCTCGTCGTGTCCAATCCGCCGTACATCGCCGACGGCGATGTGCATCTGGCGCGGGGCGACCTGCGCCGCGAGCCTCGCGGAGCGCTCGCGTCCGGGTCGGACGGACTCGATGCGATCCGGGCGATCGTCGCGTCCGTTCCGAAGCACCTCGTCGATGGTGGCTGGCTGCTGCTCGAACACGGTTGGGAGCAGGCGCCGCACGTGCGCGAACTGCTGGAGCGGGGCGGTTTCCGTCAGGTCGGCGGTTCCCGCGATCTGGCCGGCCACGAGCGCATCAGCTTCGGCCGTCTCGAATCCTGATGTGACGCAATCGACGCAATGCATGCGCACCCTGCACGGGACCAAGTGCCGCGTGCGGCTCGGAATCCACGTCGCGCGAACTGGAAAATGCACGGCACGACGGCAGCGGACCGCCGTCCCCGCGAAAGCGTCGCGCGTGAGCGCCACGTGCCGGGTCCCCACTCGGACCCGGCGAATTGCCGCAACGGATCGCGGCCGAGGATCGACCGGGATGGTCGCCCAGGGATGGACCCATCGATGCGAACTGCACTGGCCCCTGCCTCACCCCGCAGGGGCGTTTTTTTGTTTGACCACGTGCATCCGGCTGCCTAGGCTGGCATCCCCTCCGAGTCAGGCGTTCCGTCGATGTCGGCGAACCTCCCGTGGCTGCAACTCGTCCTTGCCGGTCTTTGCGAGATCGGCTGGGCGGTGGGCCTGAAATACACGGACGGCTTCTCGCGGCCGTTGCCGAGCGTATTCACGCTGGCCGCGATGGGGCTGAGCTTCTGGCTGCTCGCGCTGGCGATGCGCACGATTCCGATCGGCACCGCCTACGCGGTCTGGACCGGCATCGGCGCGGTGGGCGTGGCGATCCTCGGCCTGGCGCTGTTCGGCGAGTCGCGCGATTCGCTGCGCCTGCTGTGCATCGGGTTGATCGTCGCCGGCGTGGTCGGGCTCAAGCTCGCATCCGGCAGGCCGGCATGACGGGCACGGCGCAGCAGGGCGGCGCGGCAGGTGTGCGCATCGACGTCTGGCTGTGGGCGGCGCGCTTCTTCAAGACGCGGTCCCTCGCCAAGCGCGAGGTCGAGGCGGGGCGGGTGGCGATTGCCGGCGCAAGCTGCAAGCCGTCGCGGCTGGTGCGGATCGGCGACCGGTTGCACGTCCGCCGCGGCGAGGACCGCTACGAGATCGACGTGCTCGCACTCGCCGAGACGCGCGGCCCGGCTGCGGTGGCGCAGGCGCTGTATTGCGAGACGGAAGCGGGCCGGCAGGCGCGCGAGGCGGCGGCGGCCCTGCGTCGGCTGCAAGGCACGGATCTGGCGCGGCCGGCGAAGCGCCCCGACAAGCGCGCGCGCCGGCTGATCCGCGCGCTGGGCGACATCGACGCGTTCTGACGCCTCAGCGCAGCGCCTTGAGTCGATACAGCGCGTCCAGTGCTTCGCGCGGCGTGAGCGCATCCGGGTCGAGTGCGTCCAGCGCATCGTCCAGCTCGGTGTTGCGCGGCGGCGCGAACAGCTGCGCCTGCTCCGGTTCGTCCGGCGTGTGGCGGTGCTCGATGCGGCCGCCCTCCAGCCGGCCGAGCGTGCGCCGGGCATCGGCGATCACGTCTTTCGGCAGCCCGGCGAGCGCGGCCACCTGCAGGCCGAAGCTGCGGTTGGCCGGCCCTTCGCGCACTGCGTGCATGAACACCAGCCGGTCGCCGTATTCGACCGCGTCCAGGTGCACGTTGGCGACGCCATCGTGTTCGGACGCGAGGCTGGTCAGTTCGAAGTAGTGCGTCGCGAACAGCGTGAACGAACGGTTGCGCGTGGCGAGCCGCACGGCGCAGGCGCGTGCGAGCGCGAGGCCGTCGTAGGTCGACGTGCCGCGTCCGATCTCGTCCATCAGCACGAGGCTCTGCGCGGTCGCGTTGTGCAGGATGTTGGCCGTCTCGCTCATTTCGACCATGAACGTGGATTGCCCGCGCGCGAGATCGTCGCCGGCGCCGATGCGCGTGAAGATCCGGTCGATCGGCCCGATCGCGGCTTCGTCGGCGGGTACGAAGCTGCCGATGTGGGCCAGCAGCACGATCAGCGCGGCCTGGCGCATGTAGGTGGACTTGCCGCCCATGTTCGGGCCGGTGATGACCAGCATGCGGCGATCCGGGCCGAGGATCAGGTCGTTCGGCTCGAATGGATCGTCGCGAACCTGCTCCACCACCGGATGGCGGCCGCGCACGATGCGGATGCCCGGTTCCGCCACGAGGTCGGGACGTGTCCAGTCGAGCGTTGCGGCGCGCTCGGCGAATGTCGCGAGCACGTCCAGTTCGGCCAGCGCCGCGGCCGCGTCCTGCAACGCACGCAGGCAGCCGAGCAGGCGGTCGAGTATCGTCTCGTACAGCGCGCGCTCGCGCATCAGCGCGCGCTCCCTCGCGCCGAGCACCTTGTCCTCGAATGCCTTGAGTTCCTCCGTCACGTAGCGCTCGGCGCCCTTGATGGTCTGGCGGCGCGTGTAGTGCAGCGGCGCCTTGTCGGCGTGGGCGCGGCTGATCTCGATGTAGTAGCCGTGCACGCGGTTGTAGCCGACCTTGAGCGTCGGGATGCCGGTGGCGGACCTCTCGCGCTCTTCGAGTCGGAGCAGGAAATCGTCCGCGTTCGAAGCAAGCGCGCGCAGTTCGTCCAGCTCCACGTCGTGGCCTTCGCGGATCACGCCGCCGTCGCGGGCGAGCACCGGCGGCGATTCGACGATGGCCGCGGCGAGGAAGGCGACCGTGTCGGCGTGGTCGCCGAGTCGCTCGGCGAGCGCAGCGAGCCGTTCCGCTTCGCCGCCTGCGGATGCGCCGCACGATTCGCCGATCAAGGTGGCGATGCGCGGTGCGAGCGCGAGGCTGTCGCGCAGCGTGGAGAGGTCGCGTGGACGCGCCGAGCGCAGCGCCACGCGGGCCAGGATGCGTTCCAGATCGCCGACGCCGCGCAGGCATTCGCGCAGGGCCTCGTTGCGCTCGCCGTCGCGCAGCGCCTCGACCGCGCGCTGCCGCCGACGCAGCGTCTCGCGGTCGCGCAGCGGACGATGCAGCCAGCGGCGCAGCAGGCGCGCCCCCATCGGCGTGATCGTCGTGTCCAGCACGCCGAGCAGCGAATGCGCGCGCTCGCCACCGACGCTGGCGTCGAGTTCGAGGTTGCGGCGCGTCGCGGCATCGAGCGCGATCGTGTCAGCCGCGCTTTCCACCGCGAGGCCGGTCAGGTGCGGCAGCGAGGTCTTCTGCGTCTCCTCGACATAGCCGAGCAGTGCGCCGGCCGCGGCGATGCCGAGCGGAGCCGCATCGACGCCGAAACCGGAGAGATCGCGCGTGCCGAAGAAGCGTGCCAGTTCGCGTTGCGCGGTGTCGCCGTCGAAGTGCCATGGCGCGCGCCTGCGCAGGCCGGACAGGGCGGTGACGAAACCGGGCCATGCGGCGTCTTCCGGCACCAGCGTTTCGGCCGGCGCGAGGCGCGCGAGTTCGGCGGCCAGCGCCTCGGCGTCGGCGACTTGGCCGAGCAGGAATCGACCGGCCGAAAGATCGAGCCAGGCGAGGCCGTATCCATCGCGGCCCGGCGCGATCGCCAGCAGCAGGTTGTCGCGGCGCTCTTCCAGCAATGCCGCGTCGGTGACGGTGCCCGGCGTCACCACGCGCACGACCTTGCGCTCGACCAGCCCCTTCGACGTGGCCGGGTCGCCGATCTGCTCGCAGATCGCGACCGATTCGCCGATGCGCACCAGTTTCGCGAGATAGCCCTCGGCCGCGTGGTACGGAACGCCCGCCATCGGGATCGGCGCGCCGGCCGATGCACCGCGCTGCGTCAGCGTGATGTCGAGCAGCCGCGCCGCCTTGCGCGCGTCGTCGTAGAACAGCTCGTAGAAGTCGCCCATGCGGAAGAACACGAGCGTGTCGGGATGCTCCGCCTTGGCGGCGAAGTACTGCTTCATCAGCGGGGTGTGTTCGCGTTCGGTGGTCGCTTTCGTCATGACGCCGATTGTAGGGGCGGCGCATGGCGGGCGCCGGGGCGGATGGATTCAGGGACGGCGCTTCGGGGCAGCCGCTTCACGCGCGGGCGGGATCGGGCCGGGTTTGCTTCACGCGCAGGCTGTCGGTCCATTCGCGCGCGAAGTCGCGTTGCATGCGCACGTTGATGGCGGCGGTGGCGCACATCGCGATCAGCGCGCCCAGCGCGGCGAGGGCCATGTCCTTCTGCGCGTCCCAGATGTCGCCCTGCGTGCCGAGGAACGAGGCGCCGAGGTCGCCGCCGAAGATTTCGGCCACGCCCCATTCGAGAAGTTCGTAGAACGCCGAGGTCGAAAGCGTGAGGTCCAGCGGCAGGAAGTAGCCCCAGAAGCCGCGCACGTCGACCACGCGCAGGAACACTTCGCGCAGCGGGTAGGCGAGCAGCAGGCCATAGCAGAAGTGGACGAGCCGGTCGTAGTGGTTGCGCTGCCAGCCGAACGTCTCGCCGAGCGTGCGGCCGGTCAGTGCGCGCGCCCAGTCGTCGTAAGGAACCAGCGAGTAGGTGTAGTGCGCGCCGATCGCGTGCAGGGCGAGGAACAGCACGATCAGCGTGTGCGAGGTGCGCGAGAACGTGAACTGCCGACGGATCGCCCACAGGCCGCCGATCGCGGCGAACACGAGCAGGTTTTCCAGCAGCCAGTCGCTGCGGTCGTGCACGCCGAAGGCGAGCAGCAGCCAGAACGCCGCGAACGCGGCGTACAGGGTGCGGACGTAGCGGCGCGGGTCGGTATGCATCGTCCTGTCCTCGTGCCGGCACGGTAGCGGGTCGCGCCGGCACGGGGAAGGGCGCTCAGGCCGAGGCAGGCTCCTCGCGCCAGGCGTCGACCGGGATGCAGGCGCAGAACACGTTCTTGTCGCCGTGCACGTTGTCCACGCGCGCGACCGGCGGCCAGTATTTCTGCCGCTTCAGCGACGGCAGCGGGAATGCCGCGAGCTCGCGTGGATAGGCATGCGTCCAGTCGCTCGCCGACACGGCCGTCGCGGTGTGCGGGGCGTGCTTGAGCGGATTGTCCGCACGGTCCATCCGGCCGTCCTCGATCGCGCGGATTTCCTCGCGAATCTGGATCATCGCATCGATGAACCGATCCAGTTCCTCGCGCGACTCGCTCTCGGTCGGCTCCACCATCAGCGTGCCGGCGACCGGGAAACTCAGCGTCGGCGCGTGGAAGCCGAAATCGACCAGCCGCTTGGCGACGTCCTCCGCGCTGACGCCGGTCGCCTTTTCCAGCGGGCGCAGGTCGAGGATGCATTCGTGCGCGACCAGGCCGTTGCGGCCGGTGTAGAGCGTGCGGTAGTGCGGCGCGAGGCGGCGCGCGATGTAGTTGGCGTTGAGCAGCGCCACCTGCGTGGCCTTGCGCAGCCCGGCAGCGCCCATCAGCGCGATGTACATCCACGAGATCGGCAGGATCGAGGCGCTGCCGAACGCCGCTGCCGAAACCGGGCCGACGCGGCTGTCCGCAGCGGATTCCCGGCCATCCTCGCCCGCGTGCGGGTGATGGCGATCGGCTGCGGCGATGCCGGCGCAGCCACGCGGCAGGAACGGCGCGAGGTGTGCCTTGACCGCGCACGGCCCGACACCGGGGCCGCCGCCGCCGTGCGGGATGCAGAAGGTCTTGTGGAGGTTCAGGTGCGAGACGTCCGATCCCCATTTGCCCGGCTTTGCCACGCCGACCAGCGCGTTCATGTTCGCGCCGTCGGTGTAGACCTGCCCGCCGTGCGCGTGGACGATCTCGCAGATCTCGACGATGCCTTCCTCGAACACGCCATGGGTTGACGGGTAGGTGATCATGATCGCGGCAAGATTGGCCGCGTACTTCTCCGCCTTCGCGCGGAGGTCGTCGATCGCGACATTGCCGTTCGCATCGCATTCGACGACGACGACCTTCATGCCGGCCATGTGCGCCGAGGCCGGATTGGTGCCGTGCGCCGATGCCGGGATCAGGCACACGTCGCGGTGCGCCTCGCCGCGCGAGGCGTGGTACGCGCGGATCGCGAGCAGGCCCGCGTACTCGCCTTGCGCGCCGGAGTTCGGCTGGAAGCTGACGGCGTCATAGCCGGTGATCTCGCACAGCATGGATTCCAGCGAGTCGATCAGCTCGCGATAGCCCTGCCACTGGTCGGCCGGCGCCAGCGGATGGATGTCGGTGAACTCGGGCCACGTGATCGGGATCATCTCGACCGTCGCGTTGAGCTTCATCGTGCATGAGCCGAGCGGGATCATCGTGCGGTCCATCGCGAGATCCTTGTCGGCCAGCGAGCGCAGGTAGCGCAGCATCGCGTGCTCGCTGCGGTGCGAGTGGAACACCGGATGCGTGAGGAACGCGCTTTCACGCCGCAGTTCCGCGGGAATCAGCGAGGGTGCCTCGGCATCGAGCGCGTCGATCGACGGCAGTGCGGCATCGTCGCCGGCGAAGATGCGCCACAGCAGTTCGATGTCTTCGCGGGTGGTGGTCTCGTCGAGCGAGATGCAGATGTACTCGCTCCACGCCTTGCGCAGGTTCGCGCCCAGCGACACGGCACGCGCCATCAGCGCGTCGGTGCGCTCGCCGGTCCTGAGGCAGATCGTGTCGAACGCGGTGGGATGATGGTCGAGCGTGTAGCCGAGCTGCGCGAGACCTGCGCGCAGGATCGCGGTGAACCGCGCCACGCGGCGGGCGATGCGCGTCAGGCCTTCGGGACCGTGCCACACCGCGTACATCGCCGCCATCACGGCGAGCAGCACCTGCGCGGTGCAGATGTTGCTGGTCGCCTTCTCGCGGCGGATGTGCTGTTCGCGCGTCTGCAAGGTGAGGCGATAGGCCGGATTGCCCTCGGCGTCGACCGACACGCCGATCAGGCGCCCCGGCATCTGCCGCTTGAGCACATCGCGGCACGCCATGAATCCGGCATGCGGGCCGCCGAAGCCGAGCGGGACGCCGAAGCGCTGCGCGCTGCCGACGACGATGTCGGCGCCCATCTCGCCGGGCGGTTTGAGAAGGGTCAGGGCGAGCAGATCGGTCGCGACGACGAGCAGGGCGCCGTGTGCGTGGATCGCCTCGGCATCGCGGGTCCAGTCGGCGAGCCAGCCGCTCGATGCCGGGTACTGCACGAGTACGCCGAAGAAGTCGCCATCGGCCAGCGCGGCATGGAACTCGTCTGCGCTGTTCGCGACCCGGATGGCGAGATCCAGCGGTTCGGCCCGCGTGCGCAGCACGTCGAGCGTCTGCGGATGGACGTCGCCGGAGACGAGGAACACGCCGGATTTCGACTTCGCGCTGCGTCGTGCCAGCGTCATCGCCTCGGCCGCCGCGGTGGCCTCGTCGAGCAGCGATGCGTTGGCGATGTCCATCGCGGTGAGGTCGGCCACCATCTGCTGGAAGTTGACCAACGCCTCCATGCGGCCTTGCGAGATCTCGGCCTGGTACGGCGTGTAGGCGGTGTACCAGCCGGGGTTCTCGAGGATGTTGCGCAGGATGACATTCGGCACGTGGGTGCCGTAGTAGCCCTGCCCGATGAAGCTGCGGAAGATGCGGTTGCGCGATGCGATCGCGCGCAGCCGCGCGAGTGCCGCGACCTCGGTCATGCCGTCGGGGAGGTCGAGCCCGCCGCCCGGCGCGATCGCGGCGGGGACGATGGCCCGGGTCATGGCATCGAGCGAGTCGAAGCCGAGTACGCGCAGCATCTGCGCGATGTCGGCATCGTCCGGGCCGATGTGGCGCTCGACGAAGGCTTCGGAGTGTTCGAGATCGCGCAGGGAAGGCGTGGCGTTCGCAGGCATGAGGGGGCATCCGGGAGGTAGCGCGCCAAGCCGCGCGCGGGCGCCCCTCTGTCCTTTTGCCTGAGAGTTTGGAAGCTCGCGCTTCGTGCCCCTTCGGCGCCGGATCGAACCGGTCTCTCCAGAGTGTCCGTGCGAAGGTGGTACAGGGCCTGAGCGATTACGGGCGTTGCGCCTTCGGCAGCGGCGGTGCCGCTTCTCCCGCCTCGCACTGCGGACCGCGCCAGTATACCGGCATCGCGGTCCGCTCCGGTGGCGAGGTCAGCCGTCGAGGCCGTCGGCGAAGATGCGGTCCGGACGGAAGCGCACGCCGCCCGAACCGCGCCCGCTGGCATGGCCCGGCGGCTGGATCGGCACGGCTGCGGTCTGGCGGGCGTCGTCGTCGAACGGATTGGCCACGAAGATGGCCGGCGCGTTCTCTGCCGTGCCGCTTTCGACGCCGTTGCTGTTGCCGGTGAGGATCGCGAGGCTGCCGTCCGCGCTCGCTTCGATGTGCTCGTAGCCCGGACAGTCGAACGGCGTGGCGCCATCGAGGCAGTTCGTGCCGACCGCCTCGGGCGGAAGCGCGATCTCCGTGTAGGCGATGGTGGCGTCGAAGGGCTCCCGCAGAACGAACGCGCGGGCGCGTGGCGGGTTAGGCGCCTGCGGAAACAGGAACTGCTGTCCGACGAGCAGCGCCCGGCCATCCGGGGAAACCGCCATCGGCCCGAGTCCTTGCACGTCGGCCGGCGCCGGCATCGTGACGAAGACGCTCGACGCGGAAAACGGCGCAGCGGTCGTGTGCACGCCGTTCACGGTCGGTGCGGTCTCGCTGAGCATCCGCGTCACGAACAGGCGGCGGCCATCCGGCGTCAGGCGGCACATGCTCGGCGACTGCAGGGCTGCGGGAAACGGCATCGTGAACTCGATCGTCGTGTACGGCCGGTGCAGCACGCTCACGCCGTCGACATGGCAGACGAACGCGCGGCCGTCCGGGGCGAAGTCGATTGCCGCGGTGACGAATGGCAGCACGCGCAGGTTGCCGGCGATCGCGGTCTCTGTCGGCGGCGTCGTGCCGAAGTCGACGACGACTGCCTCGCCGTCGCCACTGGCCGAGGAGCCGACGCTGATCGCGTGGCGTCCGTTCGGGTCGACCGCAAGCGTGCCGTTCGCGGTGCTCCGTCCGGCGAGCGTGATCGTGGTCGCCGCGCCGGGTGCATCGAGCGATGCGCGATGCAGGACGGGGGATGCGAAGTCCGCGAACAACACGTCGTGTCCGCCGAGGAACGCGAGGCCGTGCGGATGCGCGGTGCCGAGGTCGAAAGCGATCTGTTCGCCCGTCCCGGCATCCGACGGCGCGGCGAGCAGCACGCCGGCATCGCCGTCGTGCAGGGTGCTCAGGATCGCCGGCTCGACGTCGACATCGAACTGCACGTGGTCGATTTCCATGACGGCGCTGCTGTGCAACTGGATCGCGCCGATTCCCTCTGCATCGCGCACGCCGAAGAAGCGGTCCTCGTCCGTGGTGCCCGTGATCGAGCCGTCGCCGAGCGTGAACGGGCCGTGGACGCCGAGCGAGGTTCCGTCCGGGGCGAACGCCTCGAAGGTCACCGCACTCGGCTGGCCGGCGGTCCACACGATGCCGGCGGAAGTCGGCCACGGCTGCCGGAAATCGACGCGAATCGACCCGCCGAACACGCTGTGGCCGAATGTCCCCGAGCCGTCGATCGCGCCGTCGTCTGCATCGACCGAATCGGTCAACCCGCCCGGCTGCTGCACGTTGTTGCTGGACAGGCGGATGCGCGGATCGATCCCGCCGCTTTCGAAGTCCTCGATGAAGCGCGGCCCATCGATGAATCCCGCAGGCGCGTCGGCGGCCGAAAGGTACGGCACGGGCCCGAAGAACGTCGCATCCGCGCCCGCCGCGGCGGGCAGGGCCGCGACCAGCGCGAACGTCAGGCAGGAGACGGGAAGGCGAAAATCCATGGCGATTCCTCGGAAGATGCGCGCGTCGGCGCGGCGGAGCCCGATGGGACCGGTCGCCTCCCTTCACGGAAATCGGCGCGGCGTTCTGCCAGTGCGACGCAGCGATGCGGAGCCGGATGCAACCATCGCGTCCGGCCGTTCGTCGGTGTCGCGGGTCCGCCCGGACGCGCCGGGCGTCAGGTGACGGACAGGCGTTCCGCCAGCCAGCGCCGGCTCGCATCCCAGTCGCGGTGCACGGTGCGCGGGGATACGCCGAGCGCAAGCGCCGTCTCGTCGTCGTTCAGACCGCCGAAATACCGGCATTCGAACACGCGGGCCTGACGCGGCTCCAGCTCGCCCAGGTGCGTCAGTGCGTCGTCGATCTCCACCAGCATCGCGAACTGGCGCTCGTCGGCGACTATCGCGTCCTCGATCGGAACGGCTTCCGCGCCGCCGCCGCGCTTGGCGGCCAGCCGTTCGCGCGCGTGGTCGACCAGCAACTGCCGCATGATGCGAACCGCGAGCGCCATCAGATGGCCGCGATCGCGCGGCACGCCTGCCGCGTTGGCGAGGCGCAGATAGCACTCGTGCACGAGCGCCGTCGTGTTGAAGGTCTGCTCCCGGTGCGCGGGCATCGCGTTGCGTGCCAGACGCTTGAGGTCCGGGTAGACGAGCTGGACCAGCTTCTCCCATGCGTCGCGATCACCGGCGCCGGCGCGGTCCAGCAGTTGCGTGATGTCGGCACGATCATCCATCGCGCCATTCTAAGCGCATGCGATCGCTGCGCTTGCGGTCGCCAGCTCCGCGCGATCGCATGCCGCCCGGAACCGCCGTGCGCGGCAGGGAAAAGGTGCCCGCAGTTCCCGGCGCCTCACGGCGAGCGGCTGCGGGCAAGTGGTTTCGGGGTGCCGGCCCGAGCGGGCCGGCGCGTGCAGCGTCGCAATGCTCCGTCTCGCGGAATGCGACATGACGCGCGCGGCAGGCGTCGCGTCGGGGTCGTGCTTCGGGCTGTGCGATCTCCGGTAGTTCCGGCTGGAAGGTCCGGTACGTCGCCTTGCCGTTCTCGGCCCGGCTGCGCAACCGGATTGTCGGGATCGCCGCCCGGGATCATCGCGCGATCGTCTCCCGCTCAGCGCACGCGCCGGGCCGTCCAGGAAGTCGCGTCGTTCATCGCTCCGCTCCGTTTCCGGCGCGTCGCGCGCCGTCGTCGAGCATCACGATGTGCGGCGGGAGTGCAGGCCGGAATGGAAGTCCGGCGCGGCGTTGCGCAAAACATTTCCCGCAGGCCGCCGCGGGTCCGCCTGCCGCCGCGCCGCCCGGGTCCGGTGACTGTCGGGGTGGCGGAGGCGCGAGCGCGCCATGGTGCATTCCGGCAACGAAAAACCCCGCTTTCGGCGGGGTTTCGGGGTGTCCGCGAACGATCGCGGACGATGCATTGGTGCCCAGGAGAGGACTCGAACCTCCACGGTTTTACCCGCTAGTACCTGAAACTAGTGCGTCTACCAATTCCGCCACCTGGGCAAGAGGTGGCCGGCGGGCAGGCCCGCCGGGGGCGCGAACGATACTGGCCGTGCCTGCAACTGTCAAACCGTTTCGCTTGCAATCCCGGGTGGCGTCGGCGACGCTGCCGGGAATCAACCAAGGAACCTTTCTTGAAGCGAACCCGATCGAAGAAGCCGCGGGCGGTGACCCCGCGCAGCAAGACCCTGGCCGCGAAGCGCGGCAAGGCCGCGCCGTTCCTGCCCGATCCCCCGCCGCGGACCCGGACGTCGAAGTCGTCGCAGCGCCCGGTCGATCCCTATGCCGAGCGCGAGGCGAGCCGTTACGCGAGGCCGATACCGAGCCGCGAGGCGATCGCGTCGCTGCTAGCCGAGCACGGCGAACTGATGAACATCGAGGCGATCGCGCGTGCGCTGCGGTTGAGCGCGGCGCAGGACATGGAAGCCCTCGCGCGCCGTCTCGCCGCGATGATCCGCGATGGCCAGCTGTTCCAGAACCGCCGCGGCGGCTACGGTATTCCGCGCAAGCTCGACCTGATCCCCGGCACCGTGCTGGCAAACGCCGAGGGCTACGGCTTCCTGCGGCCGGACGAGGGCGGGGACGACCTGTACCTGTCGCCGGTCGAGATGCGCAAGGTGCTGCACGGCGACCGCGTGCTCGCCAGCGTCGTCGGCGAGGATCGTCGCGGACGCCGGCAGGGCGCGATCGTCGAGGTGCTGGAGCGGCGCCCTGCGCGGCTGGTCGGCCGCATCATCGAGGACAAGGGGCTGGTGCTGGTCACTCCGGACGACCGTCGCCTGCATCAGGACGTGCTGATCCCGCCGGGCCGCAACGCGGGTGCCCGCTCCGGGCAGATCGTGATCGCCGAGATCACCGAGCCGCCGAGTCCCCAGCGCGGGCCGGTGGGACAGGTGCTTGCGGTGCTCGGCGAACGTCTCACGCCGTCGCTGGTGGTCGAGATGGCGATCGCCAGCCACGACCTGCCGCATGAATGGCCGGCGGCGACGTTGCGCGAGGCGGCCGAGGTCGCGCCGCAGGTGTCGCAGGCCGATCGCGAGGGCCGCGTCGACCTGCGCGAGGTGCCGCTGGTCACGATCGACGGCGAGGATGCGCGCGACTTCGACGACGCGGTATGGGCGGAGCCGAACGAGAAGGGCTTCCGCCTGATCGTCGCGATCGCCGACGTTTCGCACTACGTGCGTCCCGGCACGGCGCTCGACGAGGAGGCGTACAACCGCGCGACGTCGGTGTACTTCCCCGGATTCGTCGTGCCGATGCTCCCGGAGACGCTGTCCAACGGCATCTGTTCGCTCAATCCGAACGTCGAGCGCCTGTGCATGGCCTGCGACATGCAGGTGGATCGCGACGGCGAGGTGGTGCGTTCGAAGTTCTATCCCGCCGTGATGCGCTCGCATGCGCGCCTCACGTACGCGCGCGTGTGGCAGGCGCTGGGCGAGAAGGACAAGGACGCGATCGCCGAGATCGGCAGCCTGATGCCTCGGCTGCGGCACCTGCACCAGTTGTACCGCCTGTTCGCGAAAGCGCGCCGGCGGCGCGGTGCGATCGAGTTCGAGAGCGGCGAGGTCGAGTTCCGGCTCGGTGCGAACGGCGAGGTGATGCAGCTCGGCGCGCACGAGCGCAACGACGCGCACAAGCTGATCGAGGAATGCATGATCGCGGCCAACGTCGAGGCCGCGAAACATCTGCAGAAGAAGCGCATTCCCGCTCCGTATCGCGTGCATGCACCGCCGCCGGCGACCAAGTACGACGACCTGCTCGAATTCCTGCGCGAGTTCCGCCTGAGCCTGCCGCCGCTGGAACAGGTCACGCCGGGCGATTTCTCGGCGTTGCTGAAGAAGGTGCGCAAGCGACCCGATGCGGCGCTGATCGAATCGGTGCTGCTGCGCTCGCAGAGCCTTGCGGTGTACCAGCCGGACGATCCCGGGCATTTCGGACTCGGCCTCGCGCAGTACACGCACTTCACCTCGCCGATCCGGCGCTATCCGGATCTGCTCGTGCATCGCGCGATCCGCTACGCGCTGGCCGGCGGAAAGCCGGCTGCCTACGAGTACAGCCCGAGCCGGATGGCGAGCCTGTGCGTGCACTGCTCGCAGAACGAGCGCCGCGCCGACGAGGCCGAGCGCGACGTGGACGAGCGCTACAAGTGCGCGTGGATGGAAAAGCATGTCGGCAGCGAGTTCGACGGCATCGTCTCCGGCGTGGCCTCGTTCGGCCTGTTCGTCGAGCTGGCCGAATCGAAGATCAGCGGGCTCGTGCACATCACGCAGTTGCCCAACGACTACTACCATTTCGATGCGACGCGCCGCCTGCTGACCGGCGAGCGGCGCGGGCTGAAGTTCCGGCTCGGCGATCCGGTGCGGGTGCAGGTGCTGCGCGCGAGCCTCGAGGATCGGAAGATCGACTTCCGGCTGGTGTCCGGCCGTTGACCCACATCGTCGGCTACCATCGCCGCCTTCCTGCGGAGGGCGAGCGATGAGTGGCGAGTTGCTGTTCGGCATCCATTCGGTCGAGGCGGCGTTGAGCCACGACGCCGGCAACCTCGTCGAGCTGTACATCGAGAGCGACAGCCGGAACGCGCGCCTGCGGGAGCTCGGCGAGCGGGCGCGGCAGGCCGGCGTGAAGCCGCATGCACGCGACCGCGCGGCGCTGGACCGGATGACCGGCGGCGCGCGCCATCAAGGCGTCGTTGCGCGCTACCGCGCGCCCGCGCCGCTCGGCGAGGGCGCTCTGGTCGAACTGGCCGGGCGGGCCGGACGCGAGGCGCTGTTCCTCGTGCTCGACGGCGTGACCGATCCGCACAACTTCGGCGCCTGCCTGCGCAGCGCCGCAGCGGCCGGCGTCACCGCCGTGCTGGTGCCGAAGGATCGCGCGGTCGGCGTGACGCCGACGGTGCGGCGGGCGTCGGTCGGCGCGGCGGACCGCGTGCCGATCATCGCCGCCACCAATCTCTCGCGCGCGCTTGGCACGCTGAAGGATGCCGGCGTCTGGCTGGTCGGCCTCGCCGGGGAGGCGCAAGCCTCGCTCCATGAGGTCGATCTGGTCGGCCCCATCGCGCTGGTGCTCGGCAGCGAGGGCGACGGGATGAGACGGCTCACCCGCGAGCGCTGCGACTTCCTCGCGCGGATTCCGATGCGTGGCGAGATGGAAAGCCTGAACGTGTCGGTCGCGGCCGGCATTGCGTTGTTCGAGGCGCTGCGCCAGCGCGGCACGCGCTGACGATCCGCTCAGCCGTCCGGCAGCCGCGCGACGAGATCGGCGTGCAGGAGGTCGCGACGCCAGCCGTCGAGTGCCGCCGGCCAGCGTCGCGTCGCGATCAGCGTTTCCAGGTGCCGGCGCGAGCAGAGCAGGCCCTCGGGCACGTCGAGATCGGCGGCGCGGCGCGCGACGACTTCTTTCATCGCCGCGATCGCGCGCTTTTCGCGCGCATCCGGCGGCGCCGGAATCGGCACGAAGTCGAGTTCTTCGGCCGTCAGGGGTTCGGCGAGAACGCCGAGCAATTCGCTGCGCTGCGGACCGCGCAGGGCACGCTGGCCGCGCGTTCGCTCGGCCAGTTCGTCCGGGTCGAGTGGTGGCCTGAACGCGAGATCGAGCAGGTGCGTGTCGTCGAGCAGCCAGGGGCGCGGCCGGTTCACGATCCGCGCGGTCGTGTCGCGCCAGCGCAGCAGCCGGCGCAGCATCGCCTGCTTCTCGCGCGGCCAGGACGAGGCGCCGCGATAGCCGAGCTGCGGCTCGGGGTCGGGTTCGCGATGGCGCGATTTCTCCAGCAGGCGCGCGCAGTCTTCCGCCAGCCAGGCCGCATAGCCACGTTCCGTCACGCGGGCGTCGAGCGCGGCATGGATGCGCGGCAGGTGAGCGACGTCCTGCGCCGCGTAGTCGAGTTGCCGCGCGGTCAGCGGCCGCTGCATCCAGTCCGACCGCGTTTCGTCCTTCGGCAGTTCGATGCCGGTGACCTCGCGCACCAGCTTCTGGTAGCCGAGTCCCGCGCCGAGCCCGGCGAACGCCGCCGCAATCTGCGTGTCGTAGAGGCGCGCGATGTGACAGGACCACGTCGCGAGGGCTTCGAGATCCTCGCTCGCGCTGTGCATCACCGTCGTGCGCGCCGGATCGGCCAGCGTGTCGGCGAGCGGGTGCGGGTCATCCACCGCGAGCGGGTCGACCAGCGCGATGGTGCCGGCGACTTCCATCTGCACCAGCGCGAGGCGCGGCAGGAAGGTGTCGGTGCGCATGAACTCGGTGTCGAGGCCGAGCAGTGGCGGCGCATCGGCCAGCCGTTGTCGCAGCGTGTCGCTGCGTTCGATCCATTGGGTCAAGGAAGGATTCCTGTACGGGTGATGCATGCGCGCCGGTGCGTGGCTTCACCGGGCCGGCGCGAACGCCGATAATCGGGGCACGATGCCTTCTGCAGACGTCGCACGCAAGCGCACTCTCGGCGGCGCCGCAGGCATCGCCCTGCTGGCGTTCGCGTTGCTGTACCGCTTCTTCCCGGGCGCGCTGCATCTCGAACCGCAGGAGGAGCAGCCGGTTGCCTCGAGCACGCAGGTGCCGCATGTCCCGACGCCCTGGTCCGCGGTTTCGACCGATTCCGGCTCGGCATCGCCCACGCCGGACGTCGAGGGGCCGGCGTACGAGGGCACTTCGCTCGCGGACGCGATCCGCATGGGACCGCCGGTCCCGCTCACCAAGGTCGTGTCTGATCTGCTCGCGAGGGCGAAGGCAGCCGAGGCGAACGGCGATCTGGTGGAGCCGGATGGAGCGAACGCGGTCGCGCTGTATCGCCAGGTGCTCGAGGCGGCGCCGAACAACCTCGATGCGGCCGACGGCCTCGCGCGCATCGGGGGCGCGTTGCGCGACTGGACGGTGGCGGCGATCGAGCGCGGCGACGAAGGCGCTGCAGACCGCTATCTGGCGATCTATGCGACGCTGCCGAACACGGCCAGCGAGCTCGCCGCCGTGCGCGCGCGCATCAAGACGCTGCACGAGGTGATGCCGATGCTCACGCGGGCCGCGGCCCTGATGAAGGCGGGCAAGGTCACCGAGCCGGCCGGCGACAGTGCATTGTCCGTCTACCGGGAGGTGCTCCGGCTCGACCCGGAGAACCGCCTTGCGGATGCGGGTCTGGCGGGCATCGAGCGCGGCTTCCTCGATCGCGCGCTCGCCGAGGCGGCGGACGACGATTTTGCCTCGGCCGATGCGGCGCTGAACGAGGCCAACGAGATTCGCCCCGGCTCCAAGGAACTCCTCGACGCGCGCGCGCGCGTCGAGGGCATCCGCAGGCAGCGCGCCGAGAGCGTGCTGGCGCAGGCGCGCACCGCGCTCGATTCAGGCGACGCCGATCTTGCCGAGCGGCTGGCGCGGCAGGCGCAGTCGATCAGCGACGATCTGGCGGGCCTCGACGAGTTCAACGTCCGCCTGCGCAACGCGCGCCTGTACGCGAACTTCGCGCCAGGGCAGGTCATTCGCGACCGCTTCCTCGACATGGCCGGCGAGGCGCCACCGGTGGTGGTGATTCCCACCGGAAGTTTCACGATGGGTTCGCCCGAGGACGAGGCAGGACACCTCGGCAGCGAGGCGCCGCAGCGCGGCGTGCGTATCGACGCCGGGTTCGCGCTGGGCCAGGCCGAAGTCACGGTCGGGCAGTTCCGCGCGTTCGTGAACGCATCCCGGTACGTCACCGACGCCGAGCGCCTCGGCGGAAGCTCCGTGTACGAGGAAAGCTCCGGCCGCATCGCCGACCGTCGCGGCGTCGACTGGCGGCACGATTACGCCGGCAACCGCGCCCGCGACGGCATGCCGGTGGTCAACGTGTCGTGGAACGACGCGCAGAAGTACCTCGCCTGGCTTTCCGCGCGCACCGGCAAGGCCTACCGCCTGCCGAGCGAGGCCGAGTTCGAGTACGCGCTGCGCGCGGGCAGCACGACGCGCTATCCGTGGGGAGAGGGCGATCCGCCGATCGTGCTCGGCAATTTCACCGGCGACGGCGACCGCTCGCCGACGCGGCGGAGCTGGAGCAGCGCGTTCTCGCGCTATGACGACGGGTACTGGGGCCCCGCGCCGGCACGCAGCTACCCGGCCAATGCGTTCGGCCTGTTCGACATGGAAGGCAACGTGTCCGAATGGGTCGAGGACTGCTGGCACGACAACTACATCCGTGCACCGCGCGATGCCTCCGCGTGGGTCAATCCCGGCTGCGAACGCCATGTCGTGCGCGGCGGCTCATGGGGCAGCGATCCGTCGCAGGTACGCTCCGCGTTCCGCATCGCCGCGCGCGCGGACACGCGCAGCGGGCGCGTCGGATTCCGCGTCGCACGGGATCTCTGAAGGCGCCGGGTCGCGCGTCATCCGCGTGCGGATGCCTTTCGCGGCGATCCGGCCAGCGCGTCCGATTTTCGTGCAAGTGACTGATTTGGCGGAGAGGGTGGGATTCGAACCCACGTTACGGGAGACCCGTAAACCGGATTTCGAATCCGGCGCATTCGACCACTCTGCCACCTCTCCGGGAATCGTGCGGGCGCCGCGTGGACGGCGGCGCCGCGACGGGCGCGAGGCCCGATGGCGAGCCGCGCATCATACGAGGGCGGCGCAGCGGAGACAACCGGGGGACGGCTACACTGTGCGCTTTCCGTCCGCACGAGCCGCGCATGAGCACCATATCCGCACCCGTTTCCTTCGGCGAGCTGATCGACAAGATCACCATCCTCGAGATCAAGTCCGAGCGCATCGGCGATGCGGCCAAGCTCGCCAATGTGCGCGCCGAGTTGGAAGTGCTCAACGCGACCTGGGCGGCGCACCCGGCCTCGCGCATCGACATCGCCGACGAGCGCGCACGGCTGCGTGCGGTGAACGAGGCGCTGTGGGACATCGAGGACCGCATCCGCGTCAAGGAGAAGGAAAAGGCATTCGACGCCGGTTTCGTGGAACTCGCGCGCTCGGTCTACGTGCGCAACGACGAGCGCGCCGCGGTCAAGCGCGATATCAACCGCAAGCTCGGCTCCACGCTGGTCGAGGAAAAGTCCTACGAGGACTACCGCTAGGGCGGGTCGCGGCGCGTGCCGAGGATCGCGTCGCGCTCGCGCAGCCAGCCCAGCATCGCCAGGCCCGAGGCGCGCAGTGCGCCGTCGCCGTTGCGGCCAAGCTCCGCGAGCATCGCATCGACGCAGGTGCTGCCGGCATCCGTTTCGTTCCGGTGCAGCCGCTCGAACAGCAGCGCGGTCAGCGCGTCGATCTCGAGAAAGCGCACGTCGTCGCCGCGATCGCGCACCAGCATCAGCAACGTCGGTTGCGGCGAGGGCGCATCGGGCCGGAAATCCGGCCCGATGCGATGCACCGGAAACCGGTAGGCCGCGATGCGCGCCAGCGGCGAGACGATCGGGATGCCGCTTTCGCAGTCGCCGTCGGGATCGACCGCGATGCCGTCCAGTTCCTGCTCGTCGAGCGCCAGTGCGAGCTCGCTCCATTCATGCCGCGCAAGCTCGCTGAAGAACGGCGGATCGCCGGCATCCGCGGCCGCTCGCCGTTCGAGGAAGGCGACGAACTCGCGCCCGATCTCCGTGAACAGCGGCGTGCGGGCGCGATGCGTCGCATAGAACGCGCGCACCAGCGCGTGCCAGCCGTCGTCGTCGTGCAGCGAACGGATCACCGGGAAGTTCGCGGCAAGCAGGCTGTCGATGTTGTTGAAGAAAAGTTCGCGATAGACCCGCATGCGCGGCTCCGGAACGTCGGGCGGAGCCGGCGCATTCGCCGGATCGCGGACATGCGCGGCAAACGCGCGCTGGACCGCATCGAGCGGGCGCGGGTCAGGCGCTGCGGACATCGCGATGGCCGTCGGCGTGCGCCTGCTGGATCGCACGGATCGTCTCCACTTCGGCGACGAGATCGTCCAGCGGTGGCAGGTTGAAATCGCGTTCGAGCAGCGTCGGGCGGACGCCGAAACGCCGGTATGCGCGCGAGAGCAGGCGCCAGACCGGATCGACGACGGCCGCGCCATGCGTGTCGATCAGCAGGTCGGTCGCTTCGACATGGTGTCCGGCGACGTGGATGCAGGCGATGCGCCCGCCCGGCAGCGCGTCGAGGAACGCGTCCGCGTCGTAGCCGTGGTTCACGCTGTTCACGTGGATGTTGTTCACGTCCAGCAGCAGGTCGCAGTCGGCTTCCGCGAGGACGGCGTTGATGAAGTCGATTTCGGTCATCGCCTGCGCCGGTGCGGCATAGTAGGACACGTTCTCCACCGCGATGCGCTGGCCGAGGATGTCCTGCGCGCGCCGGATGCGCGCGGCGACGTGCTGCACGGCCTCGTCGGTGAACGGCAGCGGCATCAGGTCGTAGAGGTGGCCGTCGTCGCTGCAGTAGGACAGGTGCTCGGAGTACAGCGCGATGCCGTGCTGATCGAGGAAGCGGCGGATGCGCACGAGATGCGTCTCGTCGAGCGGCGCGGGGCCGCCGAGGGAGAGCGAAAGCCCGTGGCAGGCGAACGGATGTCGTTCAGTGAGCGCGCGCAGCGCGCGGCCGGGCCGACCGCCGACGCCGATCCAGTTCTCGGGTGCGATCTCGAAGAAGTCGATGCACGCACCGGACACGTCATCGCGTTGCTGCAGCGGGCCGAGAAGGGCCCGCCGCAGTCCGAGTCCCGCGCCGTGCAGCGCGCGTGGCGGCGACTTGCGCACGTCAGCCGTGCTTGCCGCCGCAGGAGCCTTCCTTGCCCTTCATCTCGCCGCCGCAGCCGCCTTCCTTGCCCTTCATCGCGGCGCCGCAGCCGCCTTCGCCGCCCTTGGCCGCGCTGCCGCACGCGCCTTCCTTGTCCTTCTTCATCGATGCGTGATGCGCTTCCATCTCGGCCTTGTCGATGAAGCCGTCCTTGTTCGTGTCCACCTGCGCGAAGTGCGCTTCCGCCTGCGCGGACCGGGCGGCCTTCAGCTCGTCGAGCGACACCTTGCCGTCCTTGTTCGTGTCGACCTTGTCCATGCCGCACTTGCCTTCACCGCACTTTCCTTCACCCGCTGCGGCGAGCAGGTAGCCACCGGCGAGTTCGCTGGCCTGGAAGGCCGGGCTGGCCGAGGCGAGCTGGTTGAGCGAGAGCGAGCCGAGAAGCGCGGTGCCGATCGCGATGCCGAGGGTGTTTGCATTCTTGCTGGCCATGGGATGCATCTCCGTGTTGGTTGCGGGCGGTCGCCCGTTGGGTGGCGGCTCGGCGCATGGCCGGCTCGCGGGGGCCACAGACCGGCGATGCGCGCGTTGCCTTGCATGCCGGGTGCGAGACGGGCGGCAGGGCGTGCGATCGCGTGAATCCGGTCGCCGGCCCTGCGCCCGTTGCGGCGACTGTAGGCCGCGTGCGCGCCGAGGTCGAGCATGGCGGATGCTGCATTGCCGCACGTGGTTCGCAGGGCGGGGGCTTCGGCGGGTGGTCGCGTAGCGGCGACATCAACGCAGCACGCGCACCTCGATCTGCGCCCAGGCGCCGCTTTGCGCCAGCGCGGTGATGCGCCGTGGCCCGGGCTGCGGGAATGCCGACTCGAACGATGCGGAACCGTTCGTCGTTCCGGCGAGGCGGCCGTCGATCAGCCAGCTCACCTCGCCGGTGGTGCCGAGTGCGCGCAGGCGCAGCCGGGCCGGCTCGTCGCTGTTCGGCGCGCGTGCGATCGTGGCGCGGTCGGCGATGCCGTCGATGCGGATCGTTTCGACGTGATCGAGTGCGTCGGGCTCGCAGCCGGCGGCTGGGGCCGGAACGGACGATTCGATGCGTTCGCTGCGTGCGAGCCACGGATAGGCCAACGCCGGCCAGCGTGCGATGTCGATCTCGCGCGCGACCGTGCGATCGCAACCGGGGCCGATGCGCCGCCCGTCCGCATCGAGACGCAGGTGCACGATGCCGGTACTCCAGTTCGCCGCATCGCGCTCGGGCAGGGTCGGCGGGATCACGCCGTCGAGCGTCCATGCCGGCATGCGCCGCTGGCACAGTTGCGGCCGCGCGGGGTCGAAGGCAACGCCGAGCGGCCAGCAGATTTCGGTTTCGCGCACGCTGGCGGGCGGTGGCGAAGGCGTGGCGGCGGCACGATCGCGCGGCAGGCTGTCGACGACCTGGAACAGGAGCGGCAGCGCGGTGACCGCGCCATACTGGCCCGGCATCGGCGTGCCGTCGGGGCGGCCGATCCACACCGCGACGGTGTATGCGCGTGTCGCGCCTACCGCCCACGCATCGCGGAAGCCGTAGCTGGTACCGGTCTTCCACGCCACGCGCGGGCGCGATCCGGGGTCGAACGTGCCGACCGCGTAGCCGGGGCGCGGATTGCGTTCGAGCATTTCGCGCACGATCCACGCCGCGCCTTCCGACAGCAGTCGGCGTTCGACCACGGGTGCGTCCGGAACGTAGCGCACGCGGCCGGCCACGCCGCCGCGGTTCAGCGCGGTGTACGCGCCGGCGAGGTCTTCCAGCCGCACGGCGGTGCCGCCGAGGATGATCGACAGATTCGGGCGTGCGCCGCGCGGCAGTTGCAGGTCGAGGCCGGCATGGTCGAGGCGGGCCGCGAAACGCTCCGGGCCGACGCGATCGAGCAGGTCGACGGCGGGCACGTTCAGCGACAGGCGCAGCGCCTCGGCCGCGCCGACCGGGCCATTGAACGCCATGTCGAAGTTGCCGGGTCGGTAGCCGCCGAACGATTGCGGCGCGTCCACGAGCAGACTTTCGGAATGGATCAGGCCGTCGTCGAGGGCGAGGCCGTAGAGGAACGGCTTGAGCGTCGAGCCCGGCGAACGCCGTGCGCGCACCATGTCGACGTGGCCGAGTCGCGCAGGATCGCCGAACACGGCCGAGCCGACGTAGGCGCGTGCTTCGAGCTTCGCGTTGTCCACCACCAGCAGCGCGGCCGAGGTGCGCTCGGGTAGACGCACGAGATAGTCGCGCACGCGCGCTTCCATCGCGCGCTGCAGGTCCGCGTCGATCGTGGTCGCGATGCGCCGCCGCGCCGGGTCGGCCTCGCGCATGCGTCGCGCGAACAGCGCCGCATCCATCGGCGGCTCGAGGCGGCGCGCGACCACCGGTTCGATGCGCGCGTCGGCGACCTGTTCCGGCGTCCAGACGCCGAGCGCGGCCATGCGTTCGAGCACCTTGTCGCGAGCCTGCCGCGCGGCCTCGGGATGGCGGTCCGGGCGCAGCCGGCTCGGCGCTTGCGGCAACACCGCGAGCAGCGCCGCTTCGGCGCGGGAAAGCCGCGAGGCGGGTTTGCCGAGATACGCCCACGACGCCGCCTCGACGCCTTCGATCGTGCCCCCGAACGGCGCGTGGTCGAGGTAGAGCGCGAGGATCTCGCGTTTGGACAGATGCGCTTCCAGTTGCAGCGCGCGCAGCATCTGGCGCAGCTTCCCGCCGAGGCTGTGCGGCGTGCCGTCGAGGATGCGTGCGACCTGCATGGTCAGCGTGGAGCCGCCGGATATGCGCTCGCCGTGGCGGATCCATTGCCCGGCCGCGCGCAGCAGCGCGAGCGGATTGACGCCGGGATGGCGCCAGAACCAGCGGTCCTCGTAGCCGAGCAGCGCGTCGAGGTACAGCGGCGAGACCTCCTCGACCTGCACCGGATAGCGCCAAACACCATCGGCATCGGCGAACGCGCGCAGCGGCGTGCCGTCGCGTGCGAGCACGATCGTGCTGCCGATGCCGGGCGGTGGCAGCGGCGGCGGAAACAGCCGGTCGAGCAGCAGCGCGGTCGCGGCAAGCACGAGCACGCCCAGCGCGAGGCGCCGCGCCAGGCGGTTGCGGATCAGGCGTGCGAACGCCGTGCGCGGAGCCGATGCCATGCGCGGCCGGTCACGGCTCGACCACGCGCAGGGTTTCCGGCGAGGTCGGTCCGATGCCGCGGATTTCCGGCCGGTACATGTCCTCGACCAGCGGCGGCGGCACGCGGAACGTGCCCGGCGAAACCGCGCGTACGAGGTAGAAGACGTGGGCCTGCTGGCCTTGCGCGAGATTCAGCGCCGCGACGTAGCGGTCGTCGCGGAACTCCTCGTGGCGCACGTCGGCCGCGTTCGCGCGGTCCGCGATGGCGATGCCTTGCACCACGACGTCGGCCCATTGCTGCGCGTCGGTCAGGTTGAAGTTCTCGATTTCGAGTCCGCCGGGCAGGAGGTCCACGAGCAGCGCGTCCGGCATCGCCTGGCGTGCCTCGAGCTTCAGGCCGACGATCAGCGCGTCGCCTTCCTTCAGCGGCTTCGGCTCCCATGGTTTTCCGTCGAGCGTGTAGTACTGGCGCCGGATGGACACGAAATGGTCGTCGACCGGGGGCGCCGTCCTCGGCACGCCGGCGATGTCCGTGCTCACGTACAGCGGCAGGTCGCCCTGTGGCGAGAAGCGCACGCCGGAAGCGAGTTCGGAGGCGTCGAAGGTGCGGCTCCAGAGACGCTCGGGGCTGATCGCGGCGGCCGTTCTGCCGATCGCCAGCGTGCCGGACACGGCCGTGTCGCCGTCTTTGATCAGGGTCTTGCCGAGCCGCGCGATCGCGATCTGCTCCTGCGTGCTGAGATACGACCAGCGCACGCCGTGGCGGCGCTGCTGCGCTTCCGCCTCGCGTTGCTCCGTGCCGAGCGAGCGCGCGAGTTCGAACACGCGCGCCTCGTATTCGGGGCGCGACAGGTCGTAGCGCTTGGTGAGCGCGATCATCAGCGCGGTGTCGCGCAAGTCGGAGCCGTAGTCGCCGAGATACCGCGGGCGCTGCACCTTCTTCGCGAACGCCTCCTCGATCGCCTTCTCGGCGCGCGGCGCGTCGCCCATCAGCTTCAGCGCGATGCCGAGATGCACCAGCGGCAGCGCGGTCAGCGACTTGCCGCGATCGTTGTCGAACAGCGCGCGCAGCGTGCCGAGCGGGGCGCGGTTCACGCGCGCCAGCACGTAGCCGGAGTACGCCTGGTCCGCGAAGCGCAGATGGTCGCTGTGTTCGTAGCCGTAGTACGGATGTCCGCCGGAGAGGAGGTCGTCGTTGAGCCGCTGCTGCGCCTTCTGCAGCACGTCCTCCGGCACGAGGAAGCCTTCGTCGCGGGCGTCCTGCAGGAACTCGACCACGTACGGCGTGAGCAGTTCGTTGACGTAGCCGTCGCCGCCCCACATCGAGAAATGGCCGGACGGGATCTGCATCGACGCGATGCGCCCGACCGCGCCTTCGACGCGCGCCTTGCGCTGTTCGGCGGGCAGGCCGTCGACGTGCAGGTTGGATGCGGTCTGCGCGTCGAGCAGGAGACTGCCGAAGCCCTTGCTGGTGGTCTGTTCGAGGCAACCGTACGGATACTTCAGCAGATCCTGCAGCGCGCTCGCGAAGGGCAACGGCGGCAGGCTGGACACGGTCAGGCGTGCGCTCACCGAGTCGGCGAGCAATCCATCCAGCGTGCCGCTGCCGAGCGTGACCGGCGCAAGGCTTTCCAGCGTCGTGGGCGTCGAGCGCATCACGGACGGCCAGGCCGCACGCACGACCATCTCGAACGAGCGATCCACGCGCACGTCGCCGGCACGGGCAACGACACGGATGCGGCCGACGCCGTAGCCCTGCAGCGCGTCCAGCGGGAACTTGAGCGTGGCCTTGGCGCCGTCTGCGAGCTTCGCCTTGCGGCGGCCCTCGCGCACCGCGAGCGGCTTGTCCGCGGAGACTTCCACGTCGAATTCGCGCTCGCTTCCGGAGAAGTTCTGCAGGTCCAGCGTGATCGCGGAGCGGTCGCCGGGCGCGAGCACGCGCGGCGTGGAAATCTCCGCGACCAGCGGCGCGCGCACGATGGTTTCGACATCGGCGCCGCCGTAGCGGTCGTCGGCGAACACCGTCGCGCTCACCCGCACGGTGCCGTTGAAGTCCGGCATCGGAAGGGCGATCTTCGCCTCGCCGTTCGCGTCGAGCTCCACCGCGCCGGAGAAAAGATCCACGGTCAGCACCTTCGCGGTCGGGCGGCGCGCCTGCGGCAGCGCGGCCAGCGCCATGTCGCCGCCGTAGCGAAGGCGCGCGGTGCCGCCTTCGAAGCTCTCGATCACGCGGCCGTAGAGATCGTAGGCGTCTACGCCGATTGCTCGCTGCGCGAAGAACCACGCATTCGCGTCCGGGCGCTGGAATCGCGTGATGTTGAGAATGCCGACATCGACCGCCGAAACGGTCACGTAGGCCTTGCGTCCCGCCAGCGCGGGCGCCTTGATCGTGACCGGAAGGTCGGTTTCCGGCTTCATCTGCGCCGGTGCCTCGACCGCGACGTCGATCCTGCGCTCGCCGCGGTCCATCGGCACGTGCACGACGCCGACGGCGCGCGCGGGCGTGGTTTTCTCCACCGCCGAGCCGCCGCGCAGCACCAGCGCGGTGATGTAGACGTCGTGCCGTTCCCAGTCCTCGGTGACCGGAATCTCGAACGTTGCACCGGGGCGCGCGTCGATCACGCGCGTGTAGAGCAGGCGGTCGGTTTCGACCAGCAGCAGGCCGCTGCCGGCCTGCGGCGGGGTGACCGTGACCTTGAGCGTGTCGCCGGCCCTGTAGCCGGTCTTGTCGAGCGCGAGCTTGACCTTGTCCGGGCGCGCTTCCTTGCCGCGGTTGTCGTCGTTCCAGCTCCAGCCGGCGAAGAACGGCAGGCGCGTGACGAGGCCGGTCGCCGTGTCGCGCACGTCGATGCGGTAGTTGCCCCATTCGACGGGCACGTCGAACTTCGCGACCTCGCCCGCCGCAAGCTGGATGTCCTTCGTTTCGACATCCTCGAAGTTGCGCGTGTAGTCGAAGTGCCAGCCACTGTCGTTGTCGAACGTCCAGTGGTAGTTGCGTCGTTCGCGCACGAGCGTGACCTTGAGCGATCCGGCGGCGAGTTCGCCGGCGGCATTGCTGCGGATCAGCTCGAAGCCGGCGCGGCCGTTCGCGTCCGAGCCTTCATCGAGGTCGAACAGCGGGCGCAGGCCGACGAGTACGGCCGCGGGCCAGACGGTGCGCTTGAGCGTGCGCGTGACGGTGCGGCCGCCCGTCTCGTACAGGCTGCCGGACACGATCGCGGCGACCGGCGCGCCGGCCTTCTCGGCCTCGGCGAGCGGAATGTCGGCTTCCAGATGCCCGGTGTCGTCGAGCTTTCCGTCGATCGCGTCCCTGGCTTCCTTCGGCAGTTCGACGGTCGGGTCGCCGAAGTGGAAATCCTTGTGCGTTTCGATCGGGTGCGGGTCCGGCGCGAGCGTCAACCGCGCGGTGAAGCGGTTGCCGCTCGCCGGCGCGCCGTACAGGTAGGCGCCGTCGACGCGAAGCGACAGCGCTTCCCCGGGCGACAGGGTTTCCTGCTTCGCGGAGAGATCGAGCTTGAGGCGTTCCGGCAGGAACTCCTCGATGCGGAAGGTCAGGCCGCGGGTGACTTCATCGGTGTTGGGATCGGTACGGAACTCGACCTGCCAGCGCCCGGTCGGCGCATCGGCCGGAATCTCGCGCGACCACTCGTAGTAGTTGAGATCGCGCGGATCGAGCCGTGCTTCGGCATAGGTGCGGCCGTCCGGCTGCTTGAGCCGCAGGAACAGCGGCTGCGGGTCGATCATCCTGCCGTCGTCGTCGCGCAGCAGCGCCGACAGGCGGATCGTTTCGCCCGGGCGGTACAGGTCGCGTCCGGACCAGGCGAACACCTCGAACCACGTTTGCTTGCGACCGGCGACCGCGAAGTCCGAAAGGTCCAGCGCCGGCTGGTTGAACGGCAGCATCGACACATCCTTGCCGCTGCGGGCGACCAGCACGTGCGTCGCATCGAGCCGCCACGCGAGCTGCGCGTTGCCGCTGGCATCGGTCTCGCCGGAGACGACCGCTTCGCCCTTGGCATCGAGGATCGCGAGCCTGACGCCGGCGATCGGCTGGCCGCTCTTGAGGGAGGCGGCATGCACGAACAGCGCGTCCTTGTACGCACGGGTGTGCAGGCCGATGTCGCTGACGAAGAAGTAGGCCGTTTCCCACGAGTCGGAGAAGCTGCCGGCGCGCTTCATCGTCGCGAAGTAGAGGCCCGGCTGCGAAAGCTCGGTGATGTTCTGGATCGGCAGGTAGTTCAGCGTGCGCTCGTTCTGCGCGCCGGAGAGCAGGAAGCGGTTCGCGTACACCGAATCGGCGATCTGCGCGACCGGCTTTCCGCCACGCCCGTACCATCCCCAGCGCGGATCGAGTTCGTAGGACTCGCGCTTGCCGTTCTTCTGGTAGGCGGCGAAGAAGTTCGCGACCTCGTCGTCGCGGACGCGCAGGAACTCGACGTCGACTTCCTTGACGTTGATCGAAACCATCGGCAGTCCGCGCGTCTCGCGCGCGGGCAGGACGTTGCCCTGCGACGCGAAGCCGATCGCCGGCTCCATGGGGCCGGTGTAGACGTCCTTCGTGATCTCCTTGTCCAGCGTGCTGCCGTCGCTGGCGGCGAGTTCGCCCTTGAGCCTGACCGCGTAGGTGCGATCCGCCGCGATGTAGGGGAAACGCAGCGTCTTGCCGTCCTCGTCCAGCGACCAACTGCCCTGGATGATCGCGCCCTTGTCGTCGCTGACCGCGATCAGCGTGTCGAACGCCTGCGTGCCGACCAGTGCACGATTGAATTCGAGGGCCAGGGCGAGCTGTCCCTGGTACGGTTCCGCGCGCGTGGAGGTCAGTGCGAATTCGGTGGGCGCTTCGGTGGGCGCGGCGGATTCGGCCGCTACCGGTTCGCTCCCTTGCACCGGTGGCGGTTCGTCGCGCCCGCGGCCGCAGGCGGCCAGCAGAAGGATCGCGAGTGCGAGGAAGGACATGCCTGCGTGCCGCAGGCCACGCGTGGTCGAGCGCAGTTCCATTGAGAACACCCCGGTGGACGGTGGCGGCAAGTATATCGTCGCGGATATGGCGGCCAGCGGGCCGAATGCGGCGCGGGTGCGGCACATTCGGCGCGCGGATCAGGCCGACGGTGGCGTTCGCACGCTCCACTGCGCGGGCTCTCCCTGCGCCAGCAGCGCCGCGAGGGTCGGCAGCCAGTCGCGCACGCCGGCCTCGAACTGCCACGGCGGATGCACGATCGCGACACCGCAGCCGTTCAGCCGCAATGGCGAGTGGTCGGCGTGCGGCAGCAGTTCGACGACCAGAAGGTCGCCGTCCGCGCGCTGCGCCAGCCAGCGATGGAACGGCGCCACGGTTTCACGCAGCTTGATCGGATACCAGATCGCGTACACCGCGTTCGGCCAGCGCGCGAACGCATCTTCGAGTGCGTCCCGGATGCGCGCGTACTCTCCGCCCTGCGTCTCGAACGGCGGGTCGATCAGCACCAGTCCGCGCTTCTGCTTCGGCGGCAGCAATGCCTTCATGGCTTCGTAGCCGTCGCGTCGATGGACGGCGAAGCGTCGGTCGCCGCGCAGGACGGCGCGCAGCGCGGCGGCTTCTTCTGCCTGCAACTCGCACACGATGCCGGCGTCGTGCTCGCGCAGGTGTCGCGCGGCGATCAGCGGCGAGCCGGGATAGCGCGCCGGCCCGTGCACCGCGCGGATCGCGCGCACCGTGTCGAGGTAGCGTTCGAGCGCTTCCGGCAACGCATCGGCATTTTCCAGTCGCGCGATGCCGTCGCGGAACTCGCCGGTCCGGCCCGCTTCGTCGCCGCCGAGGTCGTACAGGCCGCGCCCGGCGTGCGTGTCGAGACAGCACAGCGCGGCGGGCTTGGCTTTCAGCGAATCGATCAACTCGATCAGCAGCACGTGCTTGAGCACGTCCGCGAAGTTTCCGGCGTGGAACGCGTGGCGGTAGTTCATGGCGGGGCGGAGCGAAGCGCTTCGACGCCTCGCGACGCCGGGACTACAATTGTTGGCGTGAATCGTCCTGCCGCCAAGCCCGTGCTGCTTTCGCGCATCCGCCATCGCCTCGCGCGACCGCTCGCGCGGGTGGCGTTCTCGCTGGTCCTGATCGCGATGCTCGTCGCCGGATCGGTTGCGGCGGCGATGCCGATGGGATCGAGTGCACAACCGGATGCCGTTGTCGATGCGGTGCCGCCGTGCCATGGCGAGTCGCCGTCGCAGGCTCCGGACGCGCGCGATCACGGATGCTGCGACATGGCGTGCGGCTGCGCCGTGCTGCATGCGGCCGCGATCGACCCGGCGCAGGTCGCGCGGGTAGCACCGACAGCCGCGACGCCGGCGATGCGCGCCGCATCCGAGCCGGGTTCGCGCGCGGCGATTCCGCCCCTGCGACCTCCGATCCGCACGCCTGCGTGACGACGGCGTGCCCGTGCCTCGCGCGCGGGCGCATTCGGCGGCTTCGGCCGCGATCCGCAGGAATCCAGCCATGAAACCGTTTTCTCCGGGCGGCGCGCCGTTGCGTCCGCTTTCCCGTCGGCGCTTCGTGCAGGGCGCCGCGTTCGGGCTGCTCGGCGCGGCCTTCGCGCCGCGTGCCGCACTGTTCGCGCAGGGCTTGCGCCCGCGCGAACTCGCGGGCACTTCGTTCGATCTCGAAATCGGCGCATTGCCGGTGAACTTCACCGGTCGGGCGCGCACCGCTGTCGCGGTGAACGGGCAGGTACCGGCGCCGCTGCTGCGCTGGCGCGAGGGCGACACCGTCACGCTGCGCGTGCGCAATGCGTTACATGAGCGCAGTTCGATCCACTGGCACGGCATCATCCTTCCGGCCGACATGGACGGCGTGCCCGGCCTGTCCTTCATGGGCATCGCGCCGGGCGAAACCTTCACCTACCGATTTGCGGTGAACCAGTCCGGCACGTACTGGTATCACAGCCATTCGCGGTTCCAGGAGCAGGTCGGCCTGTACGGGCCGATCGTCGTCGCGCCGCGCGGCGGCGAGCGCTTCCCGGCCGACCGCGAGCACGTGGTGATGCTCTCGGACTGGACCGACGTCGATCCCGAGCACATCTACGCGACGCTGAAGAAGCACGGCGACTACTACAACTTCCACAAGCCGACGGCAGGGGATTTCTTCCGGGACGTCGCGAGCGACGGGCTTCGCGCCGCGCTGGCCGAGCGGCGGATGTGGGAGCGGATGCGCATGAATCCGACCGATCTCGCCGACGTGTCGGCGCACGTCTACACCTATCTGATGAACGGCGTGACGCCGGCCGGCAACTGGACCGGCGCGTTCGCGCGCGGCGAGAAGGTGCGGCTGCGCTTCATCAACGGATCGTCGATGACGTTCTTCGACGTGCGCATTCCGGGCCTCAAGTTGCGCGTGGTGGCGCACGACGGGCAGGACGTGGAGCCGGTCGGCGTGGACGAGTTCCGCCTCGGCGTGGCCGAGACCTGCGACGTGATCGTCGAGCCGGATGCCGACCGCGCCTACACGATCTTCGCGCAGTCGATGGATCGCTCCGGTTTCGCGCGTGGCACGCTCGCGCCGCGCCCCGGCATGAGCGCCGAAGTGCCCGCGCCGGATGCGCCCGTGTGGCTTGCGATGGGCGACATGATGGGCGCGATGGACCATGGCGCGCATGCCGGTCATGGCGGCATGAAAGGCATGGAAGGTGGCTGCGGTGCGGCGATGAAGGGCATGGAAGGCGGTTGCGGCGCCGCGATGCGCGGCAGCGCCGCAGCGGCGCCGGCGAACCGCCACGGCAGGGCCGAACACGGCCCGTTCGTGGACATGCGCGTGGACACGCCGCGCACCAACCTCGACGATCCCGGCGTCGGCTTGCGCGACAACGGCCGGCGCGTGCTGACCTACGCCGACCTGCGCAGCGTGACCGCACCGATCGCGGCGGATATCGGGCGCGAGATCGTGCTGCACCTGACCGGTCACATGGAGCGCTACGTGTGGTCGTTCGACGGCATGAAGTTTTCCGATGCCGAGCCGCTGCGCCTGCGCCACGGCGAGCGCGTGCGCATCACGCTGGTCAACGACACGATGATGACGCACCCGATCCACCTGCACGGGATGTGGAGCGAGCTGGAGTCGCCGCAGGGCGAGTTCCTTGCGCGCAAGCACACCATCTCGGTGCAGCCGGCGCAGAAGGTGTCGTATCGCGTCAGCGCGGACGCGCTCGGTCGCTGGGCGTATCACTGCCATCTTCTCTACCACATGGAAGCGGGCATGTTCCGCGAGGTGGTGGTCGCATGAGCGCGCCCGGAATGATGGTGCTCGCGCTGCTCGCGCTGCTTGCGCTTGCGCCGGCTCGGGCGGATGCGCAGGAGCATGCGCACGCACGCGAGCAGGCAGCGGAACCAGCGTCGCATCACGCGCATGCCGCGCACGACGCGCATGCGATGCACGGCCCGCAGCAGGGGGAGCACGCGCACGACGCGCATGACGCCGCTGCACATGCCGGACATGGCGCCGCCGCGGCGGCTGCAGGCGACCCGCCTCGTCCGCCACCGGCGCACGTGCCGCCGCCCGCGCCGGAGCACGGGATGCACGAGATGACCCATGCCGAGATGGTCGACGTGATGGACATGGACGACCGCGCGCGCTTCGGCATGCTGGCATTCGACCGGCTGGAACACCTGGATGCCGGCGGACAGGCGTGGGAGGCGAAGGCGTGGTATGGCAGCGACACGAATCGCCTCGTGCTGCGCAGCGAGGGCGAGCGTTCGAGCGAAGGACTGGAGCACGCCGATCTCGAAGTGCTGTGGGGCCGCCCGCTCGCGGCGTTCTGGGACACCCGCCTCGGGATGCGCCGGGATTTCGGACACGGGGCAGGGCGTACCTGGCTGGCGTTCGGCATCGACGGTGTCGCGCCGTACTGGTTCGAACTGTCCGCGACGGGGTATCTCGGCGAGGGCGGTCGCACCGCGCTGCGGCTGGAAGCCGAGTACGAATGGCTGCTCACCCAGCGGCTGGTGCTGCAGCCGCGCGCGGAGGTCGAGGCGTACGGGAAATCGGACGCCGAAGCCGGCATCGGATCGGGCATTTCCGAAGCCGCGATCGGCCTGCGCCTGCGCTACGAACTCCGCCGCGAGTTCGCGCCGTACGTCGGCGTCGAGCATGCGCGCCGCTTCGGCGGCACGGCCGATTTCGCACGCGATGCAGGCGAGGCGGCATCCGGAACGCGCTGGGTGGCGGGAATTCGCGTGTGGTTCTGAGTCGTTCGAAAGCGCGCGTCGCGCGCATGAAAAAGGCGGGCCGCTCGCGCGGCCCGCCACATCCTTCCGTCGTCTCGCATCGCTACGGCGTGCAGGGCGAGGCGTCGAAACCGTCGGCGAAGATGATGTCCGCGTTCGGTTGCAGTTCGAACGCGCCGATGTCCGGGCCGGCTCCGTATTCGCGCACGAACGGATCGCCGCGCTGGTCCCACTCCTGCGTGTCCGGATTGCTCCCGGCATCGAGCGCGGGACTGCACGGCGCCAGCGCATGCGTCGCGGTCGGTCCGCCGTTCGATGCCAGCGGCAGCAGCACGGCGGAAGCGTTGATCGTGTCGCCCGGCAGCGCGACATCCGCCGTCGTCGTGGCGACGAGGTTGTGGTCGCCCAGTACGGTGAGCGTTCCCCACGGCCAGTATGGCGCGAGGTCGGGACCGCTCGGCGCGCTGTTGTCGGACACGATCGTGCTGACCAGTGTGCTCTCGCCGGTTCCGAGGTATGCATACGTCGAAGCGGAAATGCCGCCGCCGGAGGTGCCCGCCGAGTTGAACGCGATCGTGGATCCCGATGCGATGACGTGGCTGATGATCGCCGCGAGTCCGCCGCCATAGGAGTATCCGGATCGTGCAATCGCGGCGTTGCCGGATATCGTGCTCTGCAGCAACTGGATGGCGCCTTCGTCTTCTTCCGCGTACGTGGCCAAGCCTCCGCCTCGCGCAGTGCCGGCAGAGGATTCGGCCAACTCGCTTGTATTGTCATGGATCGTGCTGTACTTGGCCGCTATCGAGCCGAACGCGTGTGCGCCGCCACCCTGGATGAAGCAATCACCGCAACCTGCACTCGCCGTGTTGCCGCTGACCGTGCTGGCGACCAACAGGATGTCGCCCGGGACATCGCCGAAATCGTCGCCGGCCTGGATGCCGCCGCCGTATGTCCACCGGGCGTCGGAATGGACGGTGTTGCCGCTGATCGTGCTGTTGATGAACGCAACGCCGCCGCCGTTGGCATGGACGCCGCCGCCGTATGCGACGCCGTTGGCGGTCTGTGCCCGGTTGTCGGTGACCGAACCGTATTTTCCAACGACATTGCCACGCGCGAAGATGCCGCCGCCGCGCGTGCGTGCGGCCGTGTACGAGCCGCTGTCATAGCCGTTGCGTGCGATCGCGATGTTGCCGGATACGACGCTGCCGTAGGTCACGTTTGCATCGCCGCCGGCGTAGATGCCGCCGCCGTAGGACGCATGCAGCGCGTCCGAGGTGTTGCCGCTGACGATGCTGTTGTTCAGCGTGAGGTTGCCGATCACGTCGAGGCCGGCGCCGTAGGACGCATCGTTGGTTCCGTCGCCCGCCTTGCAACCCGTGACGCGGCTGTTGCTGAGCGTCAGGTCGCCGGAGATCCAGGTGCAGCCGCCGTAGCCGAAAGTGCTGAAACCATCGGCGATGGTGACGCCGTCGATGGTCAATTCGTCGCCATAGCTCTGCACGAGAACCCGGCTGGCGCCGCCGGCCGAAATCGTGAGCGCGTCGCGGCCCGGACCGTTGATCGTCACGCTGGCGGCGACCGAGAGTTCCCCGGATGTCAGCGTGATCGTGCTGCAAGCGAGTCCCGTCAGGTCGATGACGTCGCCATCCACGGCATCCAGCAACGCCTGTCGCAGGCTGCCCGCACCCGCATCATTGCAGTTGTCGACGACGATGGTGGCGGTCGGTCGGTCGCCGGCCTTCGGGCGCGACTTCGAAGCCTGAAGTCGATTCGGGCGTTGCGCGGCATCGCGTGCAACCGGCGCCAGCGCAATCGGATTGTGCCGGGCTCCTTCGCGCGCACCATGCGCAGAAGCGATATTCGTGACGCCCGTCGTCAGGCCGAAGGCGGCAATGATGCCGGCGGCAAGCACCGTCGGGCGCAACGCGCCTCGGCGGCCCGCTGATCGTGTATTCATTTGTACCCCTCCTCGTTGTGGAAACCGCCCGCGGCGGCTGCGACGCCGTCATGGCGTGCCGGCGCAGTGTATCCACTTCGCGTTTGGACCGGAGCGGATCCCGGGGATAGGGTTCGGCCTGCGGAGGTCGCCAGCCGCAATTCCGGAGGTGGCATTCATGGACGGGCGGCGTCCGGGTCGAGCCCGGCGGCGAAGATGACCTGCGTGTCGTGCCCGTAACGCCCCGTCCCGTGTCCTATGATTCCCGCATGGCACGCCGCCCGAAGTCATCGTCATCCCCGTTGTTCGTCGAACCCGCCGGCCTGAAGCCGCTGGCCGAGCGGATGCGCCCGCGCAGCCTCGACGAGGTGGTCGGGCAGGAGCGCCTGCTCGGCGCGGACACGCCGCTGCGGCGCGCGCTGGAAGCAGGGCACGTGCACTCGATGATCCTGTGGGGGCCGCCGGGTTGCGGCAAGACCACGCTGGCGCTGCTGCTGGCAAGGTATGCGGACGCGGAGTTCCGCGCGATCTCGGCGGTGCTGTCCGGCCTGCCGGACGTGCGGCGCGAACTCGCGGAGGCCGAGGCACGCCATGTGCAGGGCGTGCGCACGCTGCTGTTCGTGGACGAGGTGCATCGCTTCAACAAGCTGCAGCAGGACGCGTTCCTTCCGCACATCGAACGCGGCGTGATCGTGTTCGTCGGCGCGACCACCGAGAACCCGTCGTTCGAACTCAATTCCGCGCTGCTTTCGCGTTGCCGCGTGCACGTGCTCGAAGCGGTGCCGGCCGATGCGATCGGGCAGGCGCTGCGGCGCGCGCTGGCCGATACCGAGCGCGGCCTCGGCGCGCAGTCGTTGGAGGTGTCCGACGAGGCGTTGGCGACGATGGCGCAGGCGGCCGACGGCGACGTGCGGCGCGCGCTGACCTTCCTCGAAATCGCCGCGGAGCTGGCGACCGGCGGCGTCATCGACGAGGCGACGCTGGCGCAGGTGCTGGCGGACCGCACGCGCCGCTTCGACAAGGGCGGCGAGCAGTTCTACGACCAGATCTCGGCGCTCCACAAGTCGGTGCGTTCATCCGATCCGGACGCGGCGTTGTACTGGTGCGTGCGCATGCTCGACGGCGGCGTCGATCCGCATTACGTCGCGCGGCGCCTGCTGCGCATGGCGATCGAGGACGTCGGTCTCGCCGATCCGCGTGCGTGGCAGATGGCGGTGGATGCGTGGGAGACCTTCGAACGGCTTGGCAGCCCGGAAGGCGAGCTCGGACTGGCCGAGCTTGCGATCTATCTCGCCGTGGCGCCCAAGAGCAACGCGGCCTATGCCGCTTTCAACGAGGCGCGTGCGCTGGTCGGACGCACCGGCACGCTGGAAGTGCCGATGCATCTTCGCAACGCGCCGACCAGGCTGATGAAGGGACTCGGTTACGGCAAGGGCTACCAGTACGACCATGACGTCGAGGGCGGCGTGGCGCTGGACCAGCAATGCCTGCCCGACGCCATGGCCGGAACCGAGTTCTACGCGCCGACGGAACGCGGCCTGGAAGCGAAGATCGCCGCCAAGCTCGATGCGTTGCGCGCGGCGCGGCGCGATGCGCGCGGACGGAAGGACGGATGATGCCGCGCATTTTCGCATCGTTGCTGGCCGGCGTCCTGACGGTCGCAGCCGCGACGGCGACGGCGCAGCAGCCTGCCGCAGCGCCCGCCGCGACGGTTGCCGAGCGGATCGAGGCGCATCTCGCACAGCCGCGCTTCGCGGGTGCCTCGTGGGGGATCAAGGCCGTTTCGCTCGACACCGGCCGGGTGCTGCACGAGCACGATCCCGATCGGCGACTGGTGCCGGCCTCCACGGCCAAGCTCTATACGGGTGCGCTCGCCCTCGCCACGCTTGGTCCGGACCACCGCATCGCGACCACGCTGCTCGCCACGGCGAAGCCGACGCGCGACGGCAACCTGCGCGGCGACCTGATCCTTTTCGGCTATGGCGATCCGACGCTCGGCACGCCCGAACATGCGCGCTGGGCAGAGGAACTGGCAGACGCCGCGGCGAAGGCCGGCATCCGCAAGGTCGAGGGCGACCTGATCGCCGATGCGACGCAGTTCGCGGCGCCGTCCCATGGCGGCGGATGGGAAGCGGCGGACCTGCAGAGCTGGTTCGCGGTGCCGGCAACGGCGCTCTCGGTCAACGAGAACGTCGTCCGCCTGTTCGTCGCGCCGGGCGATCGCGCCGGCGATGCCGCCAGGCTGCGTTTCGAGCCGCCGGTGCTGGGCCAGGCGTTCGACGTGGACAATGCGATGCGCACGGTCGCGCCACCGCAGCGCAGCGACATCAGCCTCGTGCGGCGACCGGGCGAACATCGCCTGACGGCGTTCGGCCGCGTCGCATTGCGCGCGAAGGAAGTCGACTACCGTCTTTCGCTGCCCGACCCGCCGCTGCTGGCCGGGCATCTGCTGCGGCGCGCACTGGGCGAGCGCGGCATTGCGGTCACCGGAAAGCTGCGCAGCATCGCGTGGCCGCGCGTCGACGAGGCGCGGCAGGGCGAACGGGTCTGGCAGGTGGGCGAGACGTGGTCGCCGCCGCTTTCGGCGATCCTGAAGCGTGGCTTCAAGCTGTCGCAGAACCTCTACATGCAGAACCTGCTGCTGCTCGTCGGCGTGCGCGAGGAGCTACGCGTCCGCGAGGCGGCGGAGGGCAAGCCGGAGCCTCCGTTCCGCACCACCGAGCAACATGCGCTGGCCGCGATGCGGCGCTACCTCGGCAGCCTCGGCATCGCGCCGGACGAGGCGCAACTCGACGAGGGAGCGGGTCTTTCGCGTCGCAACCTGACCACGGCGGCCGCGTTCGTGAAGCTGCTCGTCGCGCACGCGGACGATCCGGCCAAGCTCGCGTTCCGCAGCGCGCTGCCCGAATCCGGCGTGGATGGCACACTGGCCGGACGCCTGCGCGATCCCTCCGCGCGGGGTCGCGTGTTCGCCAAGACCGGCGCCATGCGCAATACCGCGTCGCTCGCCGGCTACGCGACGACGACGACCGGCGAGCGCATCGCGTTCGCGCTGATCCTGAACAACTACGTCCGGCCGCCGAGCGGCGGACGCACCAGCGCGGAACTCGACGAGATCGTGCGCATCCTCCTCGACGCGCCGCGCTCGGCGCCCGCGGACCGGGCTGCCGCGGGTGCCACGGCGGGGCCGCAGCCATGACGCGCGCCCGCTGCGGGCGATGCGGCGCGCTCGCGGGCCATGCAGGGGCCGCCGTCCTATAATGCGCGGTTCCCGTCCCGCGGATGCTTTCCCATGCTCGATCCCGCCCTGTTGCGCGGCCAGCTTGCCGAAACCGCCGAGCGCCTGAAGGCGCGCGGCTACGATCTCGATGTCGCCGCGTTCGAGGCGGTCGATGCCGAACGCAAGCGCGTGCAGACCGAGACGCAGGAATTGCAGAACCTGCGCAACACGCGCTCCAAGGCGATCGGGCAGGCCAAGGCCAGGGGCGAGGACGCCAGCGCGCTGATGGCCGAAGTCGCCGGCATCGCGGATCGGCTCAAGGCCAACGAGCAGGCGCTCGCCGACGTGCAGGACCGGCTCGCTGCGCTTTCGCTCGGCATTCCGAACCTGCCGCACGAGTCGGTTCCGGTCGGGCCGGACGAATCGGCCAACGTCGAACAGCACCGCTGGGGCACGCCGCGCGCATTCGACTTCGCGGTCAAGGACCATGTCGAACTCGGCGCGCGCAACGGCTGGCTCGATGGCGACGCCGCGGCCAAGCTTTCCGGCGCGCGTTTCACCGTGTTGCGCGGCGAACTCGCGCGCCTGCATCGCGCCCTCGCACAGTTCATGCTCGATCTCCACACCGGCGAGCACGGGTATCTCGAATGCAACGTGCCGCTGCTCGTGAATGCCGATTCGATGCGCGGCACGGGGCAGCTCCCGAAGTTCGAGGAAGACCTGTTCTCCACCGCCGTCGGCGACACCAAGCGGTACCTGATCCCGACTTCCGAGGTTCCGCTGACCAACCTCGTGCGCGACGAGATCGTCGCCGCGGATGTGCTGCCGATGCGCATGACCGCGCACTCGATGTGCTTCCGCGCGGAAGCCGGCTCGCATGGCCGCGACACGCGCGGCATGATCCGCCAGCATCAGTTCGAGAAAGTCGAGCTCGTGTCGATCACGCGACCATCCGCCAGTTGGGACGAGCACGAGCGGATGACGCGCTGCGCCGAAGTCGTGCTCGAAAGGCTCGGGCTGCCGTACCGGCGCGTGCTGCTGTGTACCGGGGACATGGGCTTTTCCGCCGCCAAGACGTTCGACCTCGAAGTCTGGCTGCCCTCGCAGCAGACGTACCGCGAGATTTCCTCGTGCTCGAACTGCACCGACTTCCAGGCACGCCGCATGCAGGCGCGCTGGCGCAACCCGGAAACCGGCAAGCCGGAGCTCGTGCATACCCTCAATGGTTCCGGCGTCGCCGTCGGCCGCGCCTTGATCGCCGTGATGGAGAACGGCCAGAACGCGGACGGTTCGATCACCGTGCCCGAGGTCCTGCGCCCGTACATCGGCGGCGCCGAGCACATCGCCTGACGCGCAGCTCCCGCGCACGGCCGCGCTGCCGCGCGCCTTTCCTTCCCCCGCAGGGAGAACGGCGCGGACGCGGTCGCCGTCGAACGAGCTTCCCCCGCACGCGGGGGAAGCGGAGCAGAAGCGTCCCCCTGAGTCGCTTCGCGACAGCTCCCCCCCGCTGCGCAGGGGGAGCGACACCGAACCCTTCCTCCGCGAGCGGGATCGAGCACGGCCTTCAGGCCGGGCGCGGATGGCCGGATGGGGGCGTTTTTTGCGGTCGCCGCGATGACGCGATTCGAATGCGGCCGTTGCCCCCTTCACCCCTTCGGGGAGCTTCCCCCGCATCCGGGGGAAGCGGGATAAGCCGAGTGGAGCAGGCGAGTTCGTCGACGAGCTTCCCGCTGCATGCGGGGAAGCGGGGGCGGCTGGCGGATGGCCGTCCGTGGCGCGGCAGCGGTGCGAGGCTGCGGTCAGTACGCGAGCACGTCGTAACCGCGGCCTTCCAGGCAACGCGCCACGATGTCGCGTTGCTCCGCGTTGCCCCATCCGGCGCCGTCGATTGCGCCGCTGGCGGCGCCGAACGCGGCGAGGTGCGCGACATCGTCGCCGCGCAGGCCGACTGCCAGCCCGAAAAGGGCGCCGATGACCGCGCCTGCGGCGGCACCTCCCGCGGCCCTTTCCGCCGCGGGTCGCTGCGCCGCCAATTGCTGGCAGTCGAACAGGTCGTCCTCGTAGTTTCCGCGTGGCGTGCCGGTGTCGACCACGGGCCGATGCGTGTGGGCGGCGCAGCCGGATGCGAGCAGTGCGGCCAGTGCCGTGGCGATGATCTTCCTCATGGGGACTCCGCAGCGATGCATGGCCGGAGCCAGGCACATTCCGTGCCGATGTCCACGATTCACGCAGTCCGGTGAGCGCGCGGGCCACTCGTGCTTCAGCGGCCGCGCTTCCACGGCAGGCGCCAGCCGTGGAACAGGCCACGCCGCCGCTGCGTCTCGAAGATCTGGTCCGGACCTTCCGGATCGAGGATCTGGTTGTCCGCCAGCCAATCCTCGATGCCGTCGAGTTCCGGTCGCCGATAGTCGGTCAGGCTGCGCCCGGGCCCGCGCAGCGTTTCGATGGCGGCGATCAGCGAGCCGGTTCTCTCGATTGCATCCGCCACGACGGCATGCTCGACGCCGAGATGCTCGGCGACGAGGTCGTCGCGGATCGCGGCGATGCGCGGGCGCAGCGATTCGTTGCCCGGTTCGTCCGCGGCGACGATCACGTCGCATTCGCTGTCCAGTCCGAGCGAGCGGTTGTTGAAGTTGGACGAGCCGACGCGCAGGTACGCATCGTCCACCACGATCACCTTCGCATGCACGTAGATGTCGGCGCCGCCCCGCGTGCGCGGATGCAGGATGCGGAAGCGGCCGTGGCGATCCATGCGATGCAGCGCCTCATGCAGGCGCGCGCGTGCGGTATCCATCGCGAGCGGCTCGAGCCAGCCCTCCGCGGTGCGTGGATTGACGATCACGATTTCCGGTCCGTCGGGTTCCGCGAGACGCCCGGCGATCGCGCGCGCGATGCGGCGCGAGGCGAAGTACTGGTTCTCGACATAGAGAAACCGTCTGGCGTGCGCGATCAGGTCGAGGCTTGCCTGCTCGATTTCGTGGATGGCCTCGTCGTTGCCGACTTCGGGCACGGTGCGTGCGATGCCGAGCCGGGCTCCGGAGAAGGTCGGCGCGAGCGAGGGGGGCCAGCAGTCGTCTGCGGCATCGACCGGTCGCAGTGTCTCGCCGGTGGCTGCCTGCCAGCGGTCGCGCGCGAGATCGCCCATTGCGCGTGCCGCATCGCCGTCGAACACGCTGGTCGCGTCGTGCCACGGATCGTGGGGCGAGCCATCCGGACGCACGCGCGCCGGATCGTCGTCGGCGTGTTCGCGCCGGTCCCAGCGCTCGATCGTCATGTCGATGCCGCCGCAGAACGCGAGGGCGTCGTCGATCACGACGATCTTCTGGTGGTGCGAACCGACGAGCGGATGGGCGCCGTCGAGCTTGAGCGTGATCTGGCGATGTGCCTTCCAGCGCAGCACCGTAAGCAGCGTGTTGCCGCGGAACATCGCCTTGATCGCGCCGGTGTCCCACCGCAGCAGGCGGATTTCCAGCTCCGGGTTGCGATGCGCGAGCCAGAGGAAGAAGTCGCCGACGCGCGGCGGTCCGCCGTCTTCCGCGTTGTGGCCGAGCTCGATGCGCGCGTCGAAATCCCAGCCGATCAGGAAGATGCTGCGCCGCGCGCGGCACATCGCCTCGCGCGCGGCGCGGAAGTACGCATCCGCGTCGACGATGAACGAAAACCGCCGTGTCGATTCCACGCGCCAGCAATTCGTGCCGGGCACGAGCAGGCGATCTTCGGCTGTGCCTGGCATCCGATGCCTCCTCGCGATCGCGGAATCTCGATTGGAACACAGGTTGCGCCCTGCGCTTTCGTTCGCCATGCCCGGCATTCATTCCGGAGACGGGTCCGCGCCGATTTCGACGCGCACGATGTTCGGCGGCAGCGCGCGCAAGCCGGGTGCGCGCGCGAGCAGGCGGAAAAGTCGGCCGGAAAGGCCACGCTGCATGCCGAACGGCGTGATGTCGATGCGGCGAGCATGCGGCATCCATGTGCGCAAGGTCGGCTCGATCGCGTCGCGCGCGATGCCCCATGGCATCGGTGGCGCGCGGTAGTGCGGAGTCTTGTCGAAGCCGGCCAGCGTCTTGCGCGAGAACCATGGCGGTATCGTGTCGAACATCAGCGTCGCGCCGGGCAGCCGCCGGTCCAGCGTCGCGAGCAGGTCGCGCACGCGATCCGGTTCGAAGTACATGAACAACCCTTGCGCACTCACGAACACCTCTCGTGCCGGGTCGATCGCGTCGAGCCAGTCGAGGTCCAGTGCGCTGCCGGCCAGCAGCAGGCAGCGACGATTCTCCGGCAGCAGGCGCGCACGCAGCTCGATCACCTCGGGCACGTCCACGCAGATCCAGCGCACGCGTCCGTCGTCGCAACGTTGAAACTGCGTTTCCAGTCCGCAGGCGAGTTCGACGACGGTGAAGCCCGGATGCGCCGCGAGCCACGGCCTCAATGCGTCGTCGAAAATGCGCGAACGCATGGCATGCGAGATGTCCGGTTTTCCGAAGCTGCGCTCGTAGTCGTACTCGATGCTGCGATACAGCCGAATGGCTTCCGGATCACGCAGGATCGCATCGAAGCGCATCGCTTCGCGGGCACGGTTGTACAGCGTCCAGAGCAGCGTTTCGGGAACCCCGTCGAGACGGACGGGGTGACGCGGGGGAACGTGGTTCGCACTTGCCGGTTGCATGGCCGTTCCTCGTGAAAGGGAGCCTGCTGGCATGGTGCTGGCGGCGTTCGCCCCGTATCGGGGCGGCCTTGGATTGGTGC